>Ga0123337_10000422_pt1 | contig 72439 bp, 65 predicted proteins | sample frozenSSSSmetaG_FD_89792 | JGI IMG/M metagenome (GOLD analysis project Ga0123337, IMG submission 89792) | Glacier valley bacterial and archeal communities from Borup Fiord, Nunavut, Canada, to study Microbial Dark Matter (Phase II) -... | ecosystem: Environmental > Aquatic > Freshwater > Ice >...
CGGCCAGTCCGACGATGATTCTGACGACGGGCACCACGACCCTGTTAGCCACCGTATCAGGCGGAACGACCCCCTACAGCTACACCTTCTCGGGGCCGGGCACCATTACGCCCAGCGGCAACACGGCCAGTGTCTCAGGCCTGCCTGCCGGGGTGCAAACCTTCACGGTGGTGGCCAGAGATGCCACTTCCCCCACCAGCCAGAGCATCAGCGGTACGGTGAGCGTGACGGTCAACATGGCCCCACCAGCCAACACTGCTCCTACGGTAGCCAACCCAGTTGCGCCCCAGTCGGCCACGGTGGGCGTAGCCTACACGCTGTCTTTGGCCAGTGTGTTCACCGATGCGGAGACCCCCGGCAGTCTGACGCTGTCGGTGTCGGGCCTACCAGCCGGGCTCAACTTCGTCCCACCGGCCACTATTTCGGGTACGCCTTCGGTATCGGGGGTAAGCAGCGTGACGGTGAAGGCGACCGATCCGGGTAGCCTGACAGCCGGTAATACCTTCAATATCACGGTGAGTCCGGCTTCGGTGGTAGTCGTGCCGCCGGGCAGCCAGACGGCGTGCCGCAGCAGCGCGGTGGTGCTGAATGCCATCACGACGGGTGTTCGCTATGAGTGGTACAAGAACGGCACGAGTGCTCCCTTCAAGTTGACGGAGATTGCCTCAATCCAGAAGGGGACAGCCACCAGTAGCCTGACGGTGGTGAGTGTTCAGACGACGGCGAGCTACTACGTGAAGGTGTTCCAGGCCAATAACAGCTTCACCTTCGACGGTCCTTTTGTGGTGACGGTGAACTACGGTTGTACTACGCCGGGCGCGCGTGAAGCGGCTGAGTCCGTTGTGGAGGTGCCGCTGAGCGTGGTGTTAGCCCCCAACCCGTTGGCAGACGGTCAGTTGCGGGCGGTAGTTCGTGGGGCGGCTGGTCGGGCTCTGTCGGCGGAGTTAGTCGACGTATCGGGCCGGACGGTAAAGGCGCAGGTCTGGCCGGTGGCCGATGCTGAGCAGGTAGTAGCCTGGGACGTGACGGCGCGGCCATCGGGGATGTATATATTGCGGGTGCAGACGGGTAAGCAACGCCAGGCACTGAAGGTGGTGAAGCCTGACTAAGCCCTCTGTCCCGTTTTTTCGGTCAGACCAATGAAAAAAAAGAGCGTTCACGCGCTCTTTTTTTTGTGACGTTCATCAACTACGCCGTGGGGGGACGCAGCAAAGACCAGCCCATTTCGAAGCCGTGCTGGCTCTGGCGGAGTCTGACTTACTGGAAAATCCAGCCCTCTCGCCGGGTTTAATGCCAATTCGTTTTCCTTACTTTTCCCTTCAAAAAAGACCATGAAAATCAGACCATTCACGTCCAATTTACTTACGTCCGTTGCCCTGCTGGTTGCTGTGAGCGTATTGTCCTGCAATCAGGCCGTAAAAACGGCAGACACGAATACCCTCCAAACCTATTTTGCCCCCGCCGACAGTGGCATACAGGTAGGCGGGATGAAAATGGTGAAGATTCAGACCCCCAAAGGGCCGTTCAACGTCTGGACGAAACGCTTCGGTAATAACCCTAAAATCAAGGTGTTGCTGCTGGCGGGAGGCCCCGGCGCGAGCCACGAATATTTCGAGTGTTTCGAGAGTTTTCTACCCAAAGAAGGTATCGAGTTTATCTACTTCGACCAGCTTGGCGCGGGTAACAGCGATCACCCCACCGATAAAAGCCTGTGGGAGTTGAGCCGGTTTGTGGAGGAAGTAGAACAGGTTCGGGTGGCTCTGGGCCTGAGCAAAGATAACCTCTACCTGCTGGGCCACTCCTGGGGGGGTATTCTGGCGATGGAGTACGCCCTCAAGTACCAGCAAAACCTGAAAGGGCTGGTTATCTCGAACATGATGAGCAGCGCACCTGCTTACGGCCAGTATGCCAACGAGGTGCTGGCTAAGCAGATGCCTCCGGCAGTGCTGGCCGAAGTGAAGGCACTGGAGGCCCGCAGCGACTATGCGAATCCGCGCTATATGGAACTGCTGATGCCCAATTTTTACGCGCAGCACATCTGCCGCATCCCGCTCAACCAATGGCCCGAACCACTTACGCGCGGCCTTGGTCAGCTCAATCAGGAGCAGTACGTGACCATGCAGGGGCCAAGCGAATTTGGTATGGCGGGCGATGCCAACCTGAAAAACTGGGACCGCAGCAAAGACCTGTCACAGCTTACAGTACCAACGCTGGTTATTGGAGCCACGCACGATACAATGGACCCCAATCATATGGAGATGATGGCTAAAACGGTGAAAAACGGGACGTTCCTATTATGTCCCAATGGGAGCCACATGGCCATGTACGACGACCAGAAAACGTACTTCGCGGGCCTGCTTTCTTTTCTGGAAAAAGGGAATTGATAGACAGAGCCTGTTTAGGAGCTGAATATTTTGTGGGTGAACGGGCGAGGCTGTAGCCTGGATCGGAGGGTCTGGGCTACAGCCTCGCCCGTTCACCCATGTCAATGAATAAAAGAGGTTGTATCAAATTAAGCGGAAAATTAAGTCAGCTAACAACCGCATGGGCGGCCCTGTTCGTTATCCAATAAACGGGTCCAGCTTGAGGGGTGCAGTGTGTTCCCCTCGCTTTGCTGTTGACAACCTATTACCATTCGGACCATAAATTGAGTATGCAAGACCTCCTGACAACCCTCCAGAGCCGCACCGCTAAAACCCAGCTTGGTGGAGGACAAAAACGTATCGACAGCCAGCACAAGAAAGGTAAACTCATCGCCCGCGAACGGGTCGATTATCTGATTGACGATGACAGTCCGTTTGTAGAAATTGGTTTGTTTGCGGGCGAGGGCATGTACGCCGAGCACGGTGGCTGTCCGGCGGGGGGCGTGGTGGTGGGTATGGGCTACGTGTCGGGTCGGCAGTGCGTAATTGTGGCCAACGACGCCACCGTGAAAGCCGGGGCGTGGTTTCCTATCACGGCCAAAAAGAACCTCCGGGCGCAGGAAATTGCGATGGAGAACCGTTTGCCCATCATCTATCTGGTCGACAGCGCGGGCGTCTATCTGCCGTTGCAGGACGAAGTATTTGCTGACAAGGACCATTTCGGGCGGACGTTTCGGAACAACGCGCAACTCTCGGCCATGGGCGTATTGCAGGTGGCAGCCGTGATGGGCAGTTGCGTAGCGGGCGGAGCGTATTTGCCCATTATGTCGGACGAGAGCATGATTGTGGAAGGCACGGGCAGCATTTTTCTGGCCGGGCCGTACTTAGTTAAAGCCAGCATTGGCGAAGACGTCGATGCCGAGACCCTCGGAGGGGCCGTGACCCACACTGATATTTCGGGCGTTATCGACAACCGCTACCCCGACGATAAAAGCTGTTTAGATGCCATCAAGCGCATTTTTGATAAACTTGGTGGGCAGGAAACCGCTGGTTTTGACCGCGCTGAACCCGCCGAACCTGCCAAAAATCCATCCGACATCTACGACATCCTGCCCGCCGACCGCGTGAAACCGTACAACATGCGGGAGATTGTGGATAGACTTGTGGATAACTCCGAATTTGATGAGTACAAACCCGGTTACGGACAGTCGCTACTGTGCGGGTACGCCCGCGTGGACGGCTGGGCGGTGGGCATCGTAGCCAATCAGCGTACCGTTGTCAAAGCCAAAGGCCGAACCGGGCAGCCGTCCGAAATGCAGATGGGGGGGGTGATCTACGGCGACGCTGCCGACAAAGCCGCGCGGTTTATCATGAACTGCAATCAGAAACGGATTCCGCTGGTGTTTATGCAGGATGTATCGGGCTTTATGGTCGGGAGCCGGGCCGAGCAGGGTGGTATTATCAAAGACGGGGCGAAGATGGTCAGCGCGATGGCCAACTCGGTGGTACCAAAATTTACCGTCGTGGTGGGGAACTCCTACGGTGCGGGCAACTACGCCATGTGTGGCCGCGCCTACGACCCGCGCCTGATGGTGGCCTGGCCCACGGCGCAGATGGCCGTAATGAGCGGGGCCGCAGCTGCCAAAACTCTGTTGCAGATTCAAGTAGCGTCGCAAAATGCGAAGAGCAACCCCATGACACCGGAAGAAGAACAGGCGCAGCTGGATAAAATCACCGATCAGTATAACACGCAGCTATCGCCCTACTACGCAGCCGCCCGGCTCTGGGTCGATGCTATCATCGACCCACTCCAGACCCGGCAGGTCTTATCGGAAGGTATCGCAGCCGCCAACCACGCACCGATTACGAAGGCTTATTCGGTCGGAAATATCCAGACATGAGTTTTTAACACAGAGAAACGGAGGTTTCACGGAGAAAACAGTGTGAAACTCCGCGTACGCTGTGAATTCTCCGTCTCTCTGTGTTAGAAACTCCTATCTCCACTTTAAGGTATTCAACAAATGCAGTACGTCTTTTCGGATGTAGTCGATGACGGGCTGGAGCGAATCGTTTTCGGTGGCGGTATTAAAATACAACGCCCCCCGCAGGAAGTGCCGGGTCGAATCGGTCACAACGAACTGCACCTGACTTGGCACGTTGCCGGTGAGGTCGATGACACTGGCTTCCAGGCCTGATTTGAGTTTAAGCGTCCGCTGTTCGATGCTGTACGCCTTAATGTTGTGCCGGGCCGCCAGTTTGTACGAATCTTCGAGCATGGCCCGCAGCCGGTTCACGTCGTTGCGCACAGGCTTGTACGTTAGCTGGATGCTGGCGTGGTATTGCGGGTAGTTGATAAAAATCCAGTGTGGCTCCGAGCGGGCAAACGTATCGGGCAGAATCCGGGCCGCTTTGTTGTATTCGAACTGATAGGGGTGCGTTGGCTCCAGCAACGTATAGTCATGTGCGGGTAAATCAAAACGCGGATAACCCTTCGGCTTCGGCACGTAATTGTCCGAGGCATCAGTGCTACATCCGGCGAGTAAAAGGGCAGCAGCCACTAAAAAAGAGATGGGCAGATAACTCATTATAGTTTTGGGCTGAACAAAGGATGAAATTTGCGGGTCTTACTTTAACGGAGAAATAACGCTTATATGACACGAAGACCCGCCTGGTTTGTACCCGTAAAAAACTTTTTATTCATTACAATGGGTATTCTGAGTACCGGCATGGGCCTGAAAGGGTTTCTTTTGTCGAGCCGACTCATCGACGGGGGCGTTACCGGTATATCGATGCTGTTGGCCAACCTGTCTGGCTGGCCGTTGGCTCTGCTGATTCCAGCCATCAACCTACCATTTATTTTCCTCGGCTACCGGCAAATTGGCGGCTCATTCGCCCTGAAAAGTGCCGCTGCTATTGCCGGTCTTTCGGTGTGTCTGGCCATAGTACCCTTTCCCGATGTAACGCCGGATTTGTTGCTGACTGCCGTTTTTGGTGGTTTTTTCATTGGGGCGGGTATTGGCTTGGCCATGCGGGGCGGGGCGGTACTGGACGGAACCGAAATTGCCGCGCTCATTCTTAGTCGGAGTAGTAACCTGCTAAAAATCAGTGATATAATATTAGGGTTGAATATAGTGATCTTTACAATAGCGGCTTTGATGCTGACCGTTGAGCAGGCTCTTTACTCCATCATTACGTATATAGTGGCCTCGAAAATGATTGACTTTCTGGTACATGGTCTCGAAGAATACACGGCAGTTATGATTGTGTCGGTGCATCATGAGGAAATCAGGCGGCAACTGATTGAAGTAGGCTGGGGCGTAACGGTACTGGCGGGTAAGCAGGGACACGGTAGAAAAGGCACCCATCGAGAAACCCACGATGTGTTGTACACGGTAATAACCCGTCTGGAAATTGGACGACTCAAAGCCATTATCAACCAGACTGATTCTGATGCCTTTATAATTCAGTACGGTATCAACGATGTCACAAACGGCAAGGTAAAAAGCCTGCCCCTGCACTAACTAACCCAACGTATTTCTCAGCTCCCGGCTGATCGCGTTCAGTCTTCCCAGCCGAACGACCGCTCGATGGCTTTTTGCCAGCCGTGCATCAGCTTTTGCCGTTGTTCGTCGTCCATTTGCGGCTCGTAGGTACGCGCTATGCCCCAGTTCTGGCGTAAATCGTCCAGGTTTTTCCAGTACCCTACCGCCAGGCCAGCTGCGTAAGCCGCACCTAAGGCCGTGGTTTCGGTCATGCGCGGACAAACCACGTCTTCGTTCAGTACGTCGGCCTGAAACTGCATCAGCAGTGAGTTCATGACCATGCCACCATCCACCCGCAGCGACTTAAGCGATACGCCCGCGTCCTGCTCCATGGCCCGCACCACATCAACGGTTTGGTAGGCCGTGGCTTCCAGCACCGCCCGCGCCAGATGGCCCTTCGTTACAAAGCGTGTCAGGCCCGCAATCACGCCCCGCGCGTCGGCTTTCCAGTGGGGGGCGTACAAACCTGAAAAGGCTGGTACGAAATACGCTCCACCGTTGTCCTCCACCGACCGGGCCAGCGGCTCAATGTCAGTACTTTGTTCGATGATGCCGAGGTTATCGCGCAGCCACTGCACCAGCGCACCCGTAATGGCCACCGATCCTTCGAGGGCGTACTGCACTGGTTGCCGCTCCGCCTGAAACGCTACGGTCGTGAGCAGCCCGCAGGTGGATGGGCGCAGTTCGGTGCCGGTGTTCATGAGCAGAAAACAGCCCGTGCCGTAGGTGTTTTTGGCCTGCCCCGGCTCAAAGCATGTCTGCCCAAACAAAGCGGCCTGCTGGTCGCCAAGAATCCCCGCAATGGGCACGCCCGGCATCACTTCCGATGTCACCTCGCCATACACCGCGCTGCTGGGTCGAATTTGTGGGAGCATGGCACGGGGTATGGTAAAGGCAGCAAGCAGGTCGTCGTGCCAGTCGAGCGAGCGCAGGTCCATAAGCTGGGTACGGCTGGCGTTGGTAACGTCGGTCAGGTGAATGCCGCCGTGAATGCCCCCCGTCAGGTTCCAGACCAGAAACGAGTCCATGTTGCCAAAGAGCGCGTCGCCTGCTTCGGCGTCTTCGCGTAAACCGGGTACGTTGTCTAAGAGCCATTTCAGTTTCAGTCCGCTGAAATACGTGGACAACGGCAGGCCGGTCTGCTCGCGAAACCGGTCCTGACCCAGCGGGCTTTGTGCGGCAAACTGGTTCACGAGCGCGTCGGTGCGGGTGTCCTGCCAGACAATGGCGTTGTGGTACGGGGTACCGGTTTTGCGGTTCCAGACCACCGTTGTTTCGCGCTGATTGGTAATGCCGATGGCGGCAACGTCGTGTGCGGCAAGTTTGGCGTTGATGCGGGCGAGGGCCACGACCTCAAGCGTATTACGCCAGATTTCGTCGGCGTCGTGTTCTACCCAGCCGGGTTTGGGGTAAATCTGCTGATGCTCTTTCTGCGCCTGCGACACAATTTCGCCCTGGCGGTTAAACACAATACAGCGGGTGCTGGTAGTACCCTGGTCAATAGCGGCAACGTATTGGGACATTTGGGTTGGGTTTAGGAAATGAAACGTAATGTATTTGGTGAAGGACAGAATCAGCCTGACCTACCGAGTGTATCTTGAATTGATTTAATGCTACGTAGCATTTCGGTGCTACAGCGTATTTGCGCTACGTATACAGTGGCAATTGATTTCTTGGCCTAAATTAGCCCTATAAACCTGATTCTGATGCTTACTCGATTACGTGTTAATGGGTTCAAAAACTTGGTTGATGTGGATGTTCACTTCGGTCCTTTTACCTGCATTGCTGGTGTAAATGGCGTTGGGAAGTCGAATTTATTTGATGCTATCCGATTTCTAAGTGATTTAACGCACATGTCTCTTATCGAAGCGGCTAAGTCTGTCCGAAGCGAAGGGCAGAAAAACTCCGATATCCGCGACCTGTTTCACAAAATTGGTAATGAATACGAACCCAGCATGCAGTTTATTGCTGATATGATTATCCCCCTAAAAGGAGTAGATGATCTGGGACAAGAAGCTATACCGAGTACCACAACTTTACGATACGAATTGATATTAAACTACCGACAAAGCGACAACCTAGCCGTACAAGGATTACTGGAGATTGTTAAAGAAGAATTGCAACCTATAGCACTGGGAGAAAGCAGAAGAATCATGCGATTTACAACGCTTGACTCACTGTCTCAAGCGGATCAGCGAATCATTAAACAACAAGAGAGGCAGTGGCAGGAATCAGTGCTTGGTGGTAGGAGGGGGGTTCCCTTCATATCAACCGATGAGGTAGATAACTCGTATTTCGTCAATTTTCACCAAGACGGTGGTAGTAGACGCAGACTCTCCCGATTTAAAGCAGAGCAGTTGCAGCGCACAGTATTGTCAACAGCCAATGCACTCGAAAAACCGACTGCACTTATTGTGAAAAATGAAATGCAGTCTTGGCAGATGCTTCAATTAGAACCAGGTGCACTGAGGCTGTCTGATGAGTTTAACGCTGTTACAAATGCCCGTCTGGGGGCCGATGGCAGTCACCTGCCCGCCACTTTGTACCGGTTGAAACTTGAGAATGAACAGACCCATTTAATTCCTGATGTGTACCAAACATTAGCAAACAAGCTTTCGGAGTTGGTAGAAGGAGTAACCGGCGTGGATATTGAACGAGACGACCGACGGGAAATGCTGACGTTGACGCTTAGAACCAGCGACGGAACAGTGTTACCAGCCCGCTCTTTATCAGATGGGACACTCCGGTTTCTCGGCTTGGCCGTTCTGGAGCTGGATCAGAAATCGGGCGGGGTTATTTGTCTCGAAGAGCCAGAAAACGGCATTCATCCTGAAAAGATTGCCGCAATTCTTGACCTGCTGCAAGGTATATGTACTGATACAACACAACCCGTTGGTATTGATAATCCATTGCGTCAGGTGATTATCAATACACATTCGCCAAGCGTTGTTCAATTGATACCACAGGACAGTTTGTTGATAGCTGAGTTGAAAGAGGATATTGCTTCCAATGGTATTCGCTATCGTAGGGTCGTGTACAGCCCCTTGGCAAACACATGGCGTACGAAAATAGAAGGAAGTACATACAGACCTGCTGCGCTTGGAGACTTGCTGGGCTATCTGCTACCAGCAAGCGTGTTAGACGAGGATGAAGGGGATAGAGAGTCGCCAATTCCTAAACGTGTAAAGGACCGAACTGACGTGCGACGTATTCAGGCCAGCACATCACAACTTTCTATTCCGTTTAGCACAGATGTCTGAGATAACGTACACACTACTTGCAGACGGAACATCGGACAGGGCATTATTACCGATTATTGATTGGACGCTCCGCCAGCATTTTCCTGATGTGGTCATTCAACGCCAATGGGCCGACTTTTCGAGATTGAAAAATCCTCCATTGACCAGACAGCTCCCCGAACGCATACAGCAGGCAATCACTCTGTATCCATGTGACTGGCTTTTTATCCACCGTGATGCAGAGCGGGAATCTATTGCAGACAGGAATCAGGAGATAGATGAAGCCTGGCGAACCGTTGGCAAACTGGCTGAAAACAAACGATTGATCAGCCTCATCCCAGTGCGAATGACGGAGGCATGGCTTCTTCTGGAAGAGCAAGCTATACGAACGGCATCCGGCAATCCATCGGGCCAACAATCCATAACGCTCCCCCCGTTACGTAATCTCGAAAGATTACCTGATCCAAAACAGAACCTAAAGGACTTATTACGTCAGTCCAGCGGACTGACAGGGCGTCGTCTGCAAAAGTTTAACGTGCCAAGAGCAGTCCAACTCGTAGCGGAGAACGTGCAAGATTATAGCCATTTAAGATCACTACCCGCCTTTCTAATATTTGAAGAAGCTGTTCAGACGTTGACAATTGCAGGCAAATGAACTTTGAAGAAACTCACAACGCATACCAACGAATCAACAGCCCGCCAATGACTGCGCCCACCAACGGCCCCAGTACCGGCACCCAGGCATAGCCCCAGTCCGACGAGCCTTTGCCCGGAATCGGCAGCAGCGCGTGGGCTATTCGGGGGCTGAGGTCGCGGGCGGGACTCATGGCGTAACCCGTGGTGCCACCCAGCGACAGGCCGATGCTCCAGATAAGAATACCGACCAGATACGGCCCCACACCAATGGCCAGTTCGCCGAGGTGTTTGGACGAAATACCGGCCAGCCCAACAATCAGGACCAGCGTGGCCATCACTTCGCTTATGAAATTGTCGCCCTTACTCCGAATGGCCGGGCCGGTACTGAAACAGGCCAGCTTATCGAACGGGTCGGGAGTGGCGGACCAGTGAGGACGGTAGGTAATCCAGACCAGCACCGCCCCCATAAAGCCGCCAAGCATCTGTGCCGGAATGTACGACATGATGTTGCTGAAATCGTTGGTCGCTACCGCGAAGGCAATCGTTACGGCGGGGTTCAGGTGCGCATCGGTACTGCCGAATGCTTTGGCCACGAATACGCCCATTGTTACGGCAAAGGCCCAGCCCGCCGTAATCACAATCCAGCCCGATGAGTTGCCTTTCGTTTGTTTTAGTACTACGTTGGCCACAACGCCATTGCCCAGCAGCAGCAGCACCATCGTGCCAATCAATTCGCCCAGAAAAGGAGAGGTTTGCATAGAGAAGAAATAAAGGTAAACGGAGTGAGGTGTACAGGTTTAGGAATAGTTTGTGCGAATTAAGTCATATTTTTGGAGCAGATACGTAATTGTTACGCAGAGATTCGCAGAGAAAAATAGAGATACCCGGAGTTCGGTATTTCCTCTGTGAATCCTTTTTAAACTTTGTGCATCTCTGCGTAATAACTTTAACTAACTCAGCACCAATGAAAAGCATCACGTTTGAGCAGACTGGCACACCCGCCGATATTCTTAAAGCTACCGAGGTTGCTATGCCCGAGCCGGGGCCAAACGAAGTCCGAATTAAGGTCCGGGCCGCGCCCATCAACCCGTCAGACATTATGTTCGTGCAGAACCTGTACGGCATTCGTCCGCAACTGCCGTCGGGCGCGGGGTTTGAGGGTATGGGTGTTATTGATGCCGTGGGCGAGGGCGTTCAGATGGCCGTTGGCACGCGGGTCAGCTTTACGGGCCTCGGTACGTGGTCGGAATACGCCATTGCCAGCTACCGCAGCGTAATACCGGTGCCCGACGCCATTCCTGACGAAATGGCCGCGCAATTGTTTGTCAACCCCTTTACGGCCTATGCAATGGTGCAGGAAGTCAACGTACCGGAAGGCGGCTGGCTGATGCTGACGGCGGCAGGGTCGGCGTACGGCAAGATGGTGATTCAGATTTGTAAAATGCGCGGTATCAATACCATTGGCACGGTCCGGCGCGACGACATTAACGACGAACTGAAAGAACTCGGCCTGACCGAAGTCATCAATACCGAAACCGAGGATATGGCGGTCCGCGTGAAGCAGATTACCGACGGTAAGGGCGTGGCCTGCGTATTGGACGCGGTAGGTGGCCACACAGCATCGCAGGCACTTACCTGTTTAGCCAAAGGCGGTACGATGATGATCTTTGGTCTGCTCAGTATGCAGGACCCCGAAATCAACGCCGGGCTGCTGATTTTCCGTGAACTGACCATCAGAGGGTTCTGGCTTACCGACTGGATGCGTCAGGCCGATGCCGAAACGCGGCAGGACGTAGCCAAAAACGTAATTGGCCTGCTGGCATCCGGTAAATTCCAGCTACCGGTAGAAGCCACGTACTCCCTCGACCAAATCGCCGAAGCCGTCGAACACGCCGACCGTCCCGGGCGGTGGGGGAAGGTTCTGGTGAAACCTATTTAAGCCTATGAACCCATTCAAGAAACTTGCGTTTTTGTGGTCGTATAGCCTGATTGCGGTCATTGTGGGTGCGTACTATCTGTTTGGTCCGGCGTGGGCGTTTGCCGGTATCGTCTATACCTACGTGGTCATTCCGCTGCTGGACAAACTGTCGGGGAATGACCACGCCAACCTAAGTCTCGATGCCTATCAGGACGCGCTTGGCAACCGCTATTTCGACGTGCTGGTGTATTCGTTTGTGTATCTGCACTACGCCCTTATTGGCTGGGGCTGTTACGTGCTGCTCACCGACCCGATGACCGTTTGGCAGCAATTGGGGTTGATGTACAGCATCGGTATTGTGGGGGGCGGCATCATCAACGTAGCGCATGAACTGGGCCACCGGAGTAGTAAAATCGCGCAGTTTCATAGCAAAACAGCCCTGCTGTCGGTGAGCTATATGCACTTTATCATCGAACACAACCGGGGCCATCACGTCAACGTAGCCACCCCCGCCGACCCGGCTACGTCGAAACAGAATCAGACGCTCTATGCCTTTTGGGTGCAGACGCTGGTAGGTAGTTACCGATCGGCCTGGGGTATTGAGAAACGACTGCTCGAAAAGGCCGGGCAACCCGTCTGGAGTCGCCACAACGACATGCTTTGGTTCGCCGTGCTACCGGTGGTGTTCATTACGCTGCTCACGGCGGGGTTCAGCTTATGGGCGGGGTACGTGACCTGGATCGTGCCGGTGTTTTTCTGCCTCCAAAGCCTGATTGCCATTCTACTGCTCGAATCGGTCAATTACATCGAGCATTATGGCATTGTCCGGCGCGAGATTTCGCCGGGTAAGTATGAGCGCGTTAACCCGCTGCATTCCTGGAACGGTAGTCAGCTGGTGAGTAATCTGGTGTTATTTCAGTTACAGCGGCATTCTGACCATCATGCCTATGCATCGCGCCCGTATCAGGTATTGCGGCATTTCGACGAAGCTCCGCAGTTACCGTTTGGGTATTCGGCCATGATTTTGATTAGCTACGTGCCGCCCCTGTGGTTTGCGCTGATGAACCCCCGGCTTGAACGCTGGAAAGCCCGCGCCTGCCAAACCAGCGAGATTCAGGCTGTTGTGAAGCAATTCGCGTAGCTCAGTTGAATCACATTTAACCACCTTCCGTATCTTTGGCAACAATATCGGGCGAAACCGGCGCGTTTGTTCCTGAAACGGTTGCTGGTCAGTTCCGTTCACCCATCTTACAAAGCCCGTATGCTTCTGCTTCAGGTTCCGGCTATCGATACTACAGCCGCATCGCTCTCCGCTACGGCGGGTTCTCAACAACAGAGTCTGCAATTATTCGATTTAGTCGCCAAAGGCGGCTGGGTCATGATTCCCATTGTATTTCTGTTCTTCGCCACGATTTACCTGCTGTTCGAGCGGCTGTTCATCATCCGGGCGCAGACCAAATCGGAAGCCAATTTCATCGACAATATCCGCGATATGGTAGCGCAGGGCAACATCAAATCGGCGGAGTCTTTTGCCAAAAACCAGCGCACGGCTATGGGGCGGGTGTTCGAGAAAGCTATTGGCCGCATCGGCTCGCCCATTCGCGATATCGAAAGTACCATCGAAACCGTTGGGCAGATTGAACTCTCGAGGCTGGAGCGTAATATGGGGTATCTGGGTATTATTGCCGGTATTGCCCCCATGCTTGGCTTTATCGGTACCATTTCGGGTATCATCCGCATTTTCTACGACATCTCGCTGACCGACAACATCAGCATCGGTATCATTGCCGGGGGCCTGTACGAGAAAATGATTACGTCGGGCGCAGGTCTGATTGTGGGTATTATTGCCTACACCATTTATCACCTGCTGAATATGATGATTGAACGATTCACGCTGAAGCTCGAAATGAACGCCTTCGAATTCCTCGAAGTCCTGCAAAAACCAACCACCGAACCCGCCCGGATGAGGTAGAAGACAGTTTATGAAACTCCGACGGAAAAGTAAGTTTGCGGCTGAGGTAGCGACATCTTCGCTGAACGACATCATGTTTTTTCTGCTGTTGTTCTTCCTCATCATCTCGACGGTAGCCAACCCGAACGTGATTAAACTGATGTTGCCCAATGCGGCTTCGTCGCAACAGCTCAGTAAGAAACAGGTTACCCTCTCGGTGGATGCCAACAAGCAGTATTTCATCGACAAACGCTCCATTGACCCCGCCAATCTGGAGCGTGAGTTAATGACCGTTATGGCCGGTATCGACGAGCCAACCGTAGTCGTACGCTTTGACAAAACGCTGACGGTTCAGGATCTGGTAGACGTGCTGCAAACCGGTGCGAAGCTGAATATCAAGATGGTGATGGCTACGTCAAAATAGGTGAGTTTAAACCTAAAAGGTCTCAAAAAGACCTTTTAGGTTTGGTGGCTACAAATCAATTTCGCTCCACACCGAGTTAATAAGCCAAACGCAACCCGTTATGGCTACTCCCTCCGAAACTCCCGTTTGCCGCATTGATGACCTCGCCGATGGCGAGATGAAACAGGTCAAAGTCGGTGAACACGACGTATTGCTGGCCCGCACCGACGGTCAGTTTTACGCCCTCCACCCGCAGTGCACACACTACCATGCACCACTGGTCAAAGGTATTTTATACGGCCACCGGCTCGTTTGCCCCTGGCATAATGCCTGCTTTGATATCCGCACGGGCCACCGGCTCGAAGCCCCCGCGCTTACTGCGCTTCCCACCTACAAAGTCCGCATTGATGGCGAACAGGTATTTGTTACCGTTACGACCGACAAAGACACCGTCGAAAATCCAATGGCCGCCCCTGACCCGAATAACGCCGAAATATTCGTGATTGTGGGCAGTGGCGGAGCCGGTGAATTTGCCGCCGAAGCCATGCGCGAAGGCGGATTTACGGGTAAAATCGTGATGCTTACCGCCAGCACCGAAACACCTTACGATCGGCCCAACTGCTCGAAAGACTACTTACAGGGCGAAGCCCCCGACGAGTGGATGCCGCTCCGCGCTGCCGAATTTTATCAGGAATACGGTATCGAGATTCGGACCGGACAGCGGGTGGTTTCGCTCGATGCAGCTACCAAAACCATCGAACTCGAATCCGGCGAAACGCTGACCTATACCAAAGCCCTCGTGGCAACGGGTGGTAAACCCAACGAGTTGCCCATTCCCGGTGTTGATTTGCCCGGCGTTCACAGCCTGCGCAGTTTGCACGACAGCAAGAAACTGCGCGAGTTAGGCGAGCAGCACAAAAAAATCGTAATTATCGGCAGTTCATTCATTGGAATGGAAGGCGCGATGAGCCTGCGTAAACTGGGCAGTGAAATCGACGTAGTGGGTACTGAAACGGTACCCTTCGAGAAAATACTGGGTGCAAAAATCGGTAGAACCGTGCAGGGTTGGCACGAAAAAGCAGGCATCCGGTTCCATTTGGGTCGTAAAATGAAAGCTATCGAAGGCGATGGAACCGTACAGCGCGTGGTGCTGGACAACGGCCACACTATCGACGCCGATGTGGTACTACTGGGCGTAGGCGTAAAACCCCGGACTGATTTTCTGAAAGGCGTCCAAATCGCTGACGATGGAGGTGTCCTGACCGACGAGTACCTGCAAATAGCTGATGGTCTCTACGCGGCTGGCGACATTGCCCGTTACCCAACGCCCGACGGCGCGCAGCGTATCGAACACTGGAAAGTAGCCGGACAGCAGGGCTACGTAGCCGGGTTAAACATGGCCAAAGAGGATAAACAAGCCTACCAGAACGTACCGTTTTTCTGGACCAATCAGCAGGGTACCCGTATCAATTACATCGGTCACGCCGATAAATTTGATGAGGTTATCTACGACGGTAATCCCGAAACCGATGAGTCATTTCTGGCCTTTTATGTCCAGGAAAACGCTATAAAAGCCATAGCGGGTGTGAAACGTGACCAGGACATTGCCAGGTTGAGAGAACTGATGCAGTCGGGCAAAACGCCATCGGTTGCCGAAGTACGGGCAGGGATGAAGTGGGTTGATGAATTGAAAAAGGCATAATCACCTTACCTTTGCCGCCATCCGTTTATCGGTTTGGCTATGACTCATCAACTTGTACTTCGTAAACCGCTGGCTTTTTTCGACCTCGAAACCACCGGTATCAATACCGCTAAAGACCGTATTATCGACATCTGCATCGCGAAAGCCATGCCGGGTGGCGAGGTCGTTACCAAAAGTCAACGGGTCAATCCCGGTGTTCCTATTCCACTCGAAACCAGCCTGATTCATGGCATTTATGACGATGACGTAAAAGATGCTCCGGCGTTCAAAGCGGTGGCCCGTAACCTCGCCCAGTTTATGGAAGGCTGCGATCTGGCTGGGTTCAACAGCAACCGATTCGATGTGCCGTTGCTGGTGGAAGAATTTCTCCGCGCCAACGTTGACTTCGACGTAAAGAACCGGCGGTTGCTCGATGCCCAGCGGATTTTTCACCTCATGGAGCCGCGTAACCTCACGGCGGCCTATAAATATTACTGCGACAAAGACTTGGTGGGTGCCCACGGGGCCGAAGCTGACACCCTGGCCACGCTGGAGGTGCTGAACGCGCAGGTGCAGCGATATGCGGGCCGGGTTGTCAAAGCCGACAGCGGGCAGGAAATTGTTATCGACAACGACATGGACGTCCTGCACAGCCTGACTGCCAACCGCAACATTGATCTGGCGGGCCGTATGATGATCAACAGCGAGGGCGTGGAGGTTTTCAATTTCGGTAAACACAAAGACCGGCCTGTGCTGGAAGTACTGGAAAAGGAACCCGCTTTCTACGACTGGTTGCAGAAAGGCGACTTCCCGCTCGACACCAAACGACGGCTGACCGAAATCCGGCTTCGCGCCCTCACTACCGCCAACGGACGGAAATGATGTTGAATAATTTTTACCTTTGCGGACTTTCTTAACCACCGGTTTTTTCATGCAACCCACGCAGGACGTCATCATCCCGGAAGTAATACAGCAAATACCGCTTACGTACTACCTGATTCTCAGCACGGCCCTCTTTGTTATCGGCATCATTGGGGTGCTGACCCGGCGCAACGCCATCATCATCTTTATGTCGGTCGAGTTGATGCTTAACGCCGTTAATTTACTCCTGATTGCTTTCTCGTCGTACCGCTCAGACCCCGCCGGTCAGGTATTCGTCTTTTTTATTATGGCCGTTGCTGCCGCCGAAGTATCGGTTGGCCTGGCCATTATTGTGATGATTTATCGCAATACCCGCTCCATCGACGTGGGGCTGCTCAATAAATTGAAATGGTAATCTTTAGTTTGTTCAGGGTTTAAAAATGTGCTGTTCAACGTATAGTGTTTCCGATACGCAACGTTGAACGTCGAACTTTAAACGTTGAACGAAGAGGATTGAACATCGAACAAAAAAGAATGAAACCTGAACTACTCTGCGCGTTAATTCCGCTGTTTCCACTGATTGGCTTCATTATCAATGGCGTTGGATTTAGGCGTATTCCGAAAGGGGCTGCCGGTGCCATTGCACTAATCGCCGTTCTGGCGTCGTTCCTCACGTCGGCTTTTCTGTTCGGTGCGTTTGTCGGGCAGGAATCGTTGCCTAACAGTACCGACCCGCTGATTGCCACGCTCTTCAACTGGATTAGCGTCGGCGATTTGCAGATTAACTTCTCGTTCCAGATTGACCAGTTGAGTTTGCTTATGCTGCTGATTGTGACGGGGGTTGGCTCGCTGATTCATCTGTACAGTATTGGGTACATGAAGCACGACGAAGGTTTTAGCAAGTTCATGGCCTTCATGAACCTGTTTATTTTCTTTATGCTGTTGCTGGTGATGGGGTCTAACTTCGTCATTATGTTCATTGGCTGGGAGGGCGTCGGGCTGTGTTCGTACCTGCTTATCGGCTTCTGGAATACCAATACCAGCTATAACAATGCCGCCCGCAAAGCCTTTGTAATGAACCGCATTGGCGACCTCGGCTTTCTGCTTGGTATCTTCACCATCATCAATACCTTCGGCACGGTCGAGTACGTCGCCGTGTTCAGGCAGGCCGCGAGTCTACCCATTGGCGACAGTACAATTCTGCTCATCACGCTGTTGTTGTTTGTCGGTGCAATGGGTAAATCGGCGCAGATTCCGCTGTTTACGTGGCTGCCCGATGCTATGGCCGGACCAACGCCGGTATCGGCACTGATCCACGCGGCCACGATGGTGACGGCGGGGATTTATATGGTTGTCCGCTCGAACGTCCTGTACACGCTGGCCCCGCTCACGCTGGAAATCATCGGTGGGATCGCCATTGCCACGGCCCTGCTGGCGGCTCTGGTTGGCCTGCTGCAAAACGACATCAAGAAAGTCCTGGCCTACTCTACGGTATCTCAACTGGGTTATATGTTCCTCGGTCTGAGTGCTACCGCCTACACCGCCGGGATGTTCCACGTTATCACCCACGCGTTTTTTAAGGCCCTGCTGTTCCTCGCTGCGGGTAGCGTCATTCACGCCATGAGCGACGAACAGGACATTCGGAAAATGGGTGGTCTGCGCAAAGCATTACCCATTACGTTTGTTACGTTCCTGCTCGGTACGTGGGCAATTTCGGGGATTCCACCCCTGTCTGGCTTTTTCTCGAAAGACGAAATTCTGGCCCACGTTTTCGTCCAGAACAAGGTGCTTTGGGTGTTGGGCGTTATCGGTTCCGGGCTAACGTCGTTCTATATGTTCCGGCTGCTGTTCCTGACGTTCTTTGGCGAGTTTCGCGGTACGGACGAGCAGCGGCATCACCTGCACGAGTCGCCGGCCAGCATGACTGTCCCGTTGATTGTTCTGGCCGTACTGTCGGTCCTTGGCGGCTTGCTTAACCTGCCAGGTGGTGGCTGGCTGCACCATTTCCTGGAGCCGATTTTTGCCGGTTCAGCGCAGATAAATCCCACCGCTCTGACGCTTAACCTCGACCATACGACCGAGTATACGCTCATGGCGGTGTCGGCGGGCGTTGCGGTACTGTCGCTGGTTATTGCTTACTTCATGTACATCAGCCGTAAAGCTGTCCCCGCGCCCGACATTGCCGACCGGTCGCTACCCGAACAGGTGGTGTACGGCAAATTTTACATCGATGAACTTTATGACGCTATCATTGTCCGGCCCATTCGCGGCATGGGCGACGCGCTGTACAGTTTTGGCGAGGGTCTGGTCGATGGCGTTGTGAACGGCACGGCCTGGCTGGTGCGGCAAGGTGCCGGGCAGTTGCGTCGGCTGCAAAGCGGTTCCATCGGTTTCTACGTCCTGGCGATGGTTGTCAGCATCGTGCTGATTTTCGCCCTGCGGTTCTTTATTCGATTCTAAGAAATGAACACACTTATTCTTATATTCTTCCCGGTGGTTGCCGCCCTGCTTATTGCACTGGCCAAAGGGCAGCGTAGTCGGGAAGCCGCGCTGATTGCCGCGCTGATTGAACTGGCATTTGTGGTCGTTATCTGCGTGCAGTTCCGGCCCGATGCCAGCTCGCAGTTCGATTTTGACTACGCCTGGATTGGTTCGCTGGGTATCCGGTTCAGCGGTGGTATCGACGGAATCAGTATTCTCCTCGTGTTGCTATCTGGAATTGCCGTGCCGCTGATTATCCTATCGACATTCAATCGGACATACAGCCGTACCTCACAGTTTTACGCCCTGATTCTGTTTATGCAGGCCGCGATGATAGGCGCATTTACAGCCCGCGACGGGTTCCTGTTCTACTTCAGTTTTGAGGTCGCGCTGATTCCAATTTACTTCCTCGCTGCGATGTGGGGGGGTGAAAACCGGGTGGCTGTGACGTTGAAGTTTTTTGTCTATACCATCTTTGGCAGTTTGTTCATGCTGCTGGCATTCGTATATCTGTATTACCAGACGCCGTTGGTAGACGGGCATCACACCTCGGCCATCGCTGATTTCTATCAGCTGAATCTTACACCTGCAGCGCAAACGTGGCTGTTTTGGGCGTTTTTCGTGGCCTTCGCCATCAAAATGCCGGTATTCCCATTTCACACCTGGCAACCCGATACCTACGTCGAATCGCCAACGCCCGCTACGATGTTGCTGGCCGGTGTGATGCTCAAAATGGGCGTTTACGGCCTGATTCGGTTTATCCTGCCTATCGTACCGCTGGGGGTGGAAACCTGGGGTAAAACGGCCATTATTCTGGCGGTGATCGGCATCATCTGGGGTAGCATCATTGCTATCCGGCAACGTGACATGAAGCGTCTGATTGCGTATTCGTCGTTTTCGCACGTAGGTCTGATGGCGGCTGGCGTGTTCTCACAAACCGAAACCGGGATGCAGGGCGCGTTGATTCAAATGCTGGCTCACGGCGTCAACGTTATCGGGATGTTCTTCGTAGCCGATATCATTTTCTCGCGCACCCAAACCCGGCAACTCGATCAGCTCGGCGGTATTACCCGCAACACGCCCAAACTGACGGTTTACTTCATGATTATACTGTTGGGTAGTGTGGCCCTGCCGCTCACCAACGGCTTTATTGGCGAATTTCTGTTGCTGCACGGCGTCTATACGTATAACAGTTACATTGGGCTGGCGGCTGGCTTTACCATCATCTTTGGCGCGGTGTACATGCTCCGCATGTTCCAGAAAAGCATGTTTGGTCCTGCTACCGCCCGTACAAAGAACTTTACTGACCTGACGCTTTCTGAGAGTCTGGTCTTTGTGCCGCTGGTCATCATGGTTTTCTGGATGGGCATCTACCCGCAAACGTTTCTGAAACTCACTGAACCCGCTGTGGTCAACCTGATGAAATACATCGGCACTACGGTGGTATCACTCAAATAAAAATCATGCTTCCCATCGTTGCTCTGTCTGTTTCTGGTATTGCGTTGCTGTTTCTGGGTTTTCAGAAGTCACGGGTGCTGCTGCTGCCTGCCGCTTTGCTGTTGCTGGTGATTGCGCTGGCCGCTAATTTTTACGACTGGAACAAGACGTACCTGTATTTCAACAACATGCTGCGCACCGATAACCTGTCGATGGTCTTTACCGCTATCGTACTGGGTTCGGCCTTTATGGTCATTGCCCTGAGCAGCCAGTTCATTGAAGACGAAGAATCCCAGCCTGCTGAATACTACGGTATTATCATGTTCTCGCTGGTGGGGGCCGTGATGATGATTGGCTTCGAAAACCTGATTATGCTCTTTGTGGGCGTCGAAGCCCTATCCATTGCCATGTACGTACTGACCGGCAGCGACAAGCGCAACCTGCGATCGAACGAAGCCGCGCTGAAATACTTTTTGATGGGCGCGTTCACTACCGGAATTCTCTTGTTCGGTATGGCTCTAATTTATGGGGCCACGGGCTCGTTCACGCTGGCCGGTATCGCGGCTTATACTGCTAACCCACAGGCGGGTTTGTCATTACTGCTGTACGCTGGTTTGCTGATGCTCCTGATTGGTTTGCTCTTTAAAGTATCGGCGGCACCGTTCCACTTCTGGACACCGGACGTGTACGACGGCGCCCCCACTATTTTCACGGCCTTCATGTCGACGGTGGTGAAAACGGCGGGTTTCGCGGCTCTGTTCAAACTGCTGTCGGTCTCGTTCAATGGCGTATATAATTTCTGGTGGGTTATGCTGGCTGTCATGGCGGCCCTTACGCTGGTCATCGGCAACGTCACGGCCGTATACCAGAATAGCTTTAAGCGCATGATGGCCTATTCAAGTATCTCGCACGCGGGCTATTTGCTCATTGGTCTGGCCGCACTGGGTGCGCAGTCGGAGCAGGCTATTGTGTTTTACTCGCTGGCGTACTCAGTGGCTACGATATCGGCCTTTGGCGTCCTGATTCTGGTAGCGCAGCAACGCCCGGTTCAGACGCTGACGAGTGGGGGCGTACTGGGTAATAACTTCGATGATTTCAATGGACTGGCGCGGCAGAATCCGTTGCTGGGTCTGGCCATGACCGTATCCATGCTGTCGCTGGCGGGTATTCCGCTCACAGCGGGGTTCTGGGGTAAGTTTTATATCTTCTCAACGGCCGTTGAGCGGGGTCAAATCTGGCTGCTGGTAGTAGCGGTACTGATGTCGGCGGTAGGTATTTACTATTATTTCCGGGTTATTATTGCCATGTACTTCCGTGACGGAGCTACCGAATCTATCCGGGTATCGCCAGTTTACCAGTACGTGCTGGTAGCGGCTATTGCTATTACGATTGGGCTGGGCGTAGCACCGGGCCTGTTGCAGGGGTTGTTTTAGAGGTACCCATTAATCACTAATCGGTGGGAGACGCATCGAATCTGTCCTGATTTGCCTACTTTTGAACGAAATTTCCGACTTTAAACAGCTATAAGCCGATTCTATAATGCAGCACTGGCCTGGCAGAATCAGTGAATTAATAACAGCGGTTTCTACCGGTAAGCCCGTGAACGTGAGCAGCATTCAACAGCCCAAATTCAAAGTTTCCAAAAGCTTTTATTCGTTCTTCCTGACGGCTCTTTTGGGCGCGTCCGTCAACTTTCTCTCGCAGATTTTTTATCGGGAGTTTTTTCCATTTGGCACCAGCGTATTGCTGGGTTACCTGACCGCCACAATTGTTAGTTTCGCGCCAACTAAGCGGTTTGCTTTTTCGGCGGGTGGCACGGGAAATACGGGCCGCGAAGTGGTTAAGTTTTTTATCATCGCCTTTGTGGCTCTGGCTGTGCAGGTGGGCGTATCCAAGCTAACGCTACATTACGTAGCCAACCCGTTCTTTCCGAATTTAGACCAGTTCTGGCAGGAAAAAGGCTCTCACGTGGTGGGTATGGGTGTCAGCTTTCTGGCCAATTACTTTGGTCATAAACTGCTTACTTTTCGTAGCACCGGCGTGTATGACTGGATAAGACCTTCTAAGGAAGATGAAGACGAATTGTAAATAGCACTTTTCGGATATAATACTTTTATTTTGAGCAGGTAAGGTGTATTTAGTTGCATTATCCCAAAAAAGTGCCATTTTTACGCCGGTAAAAAAATAACCACCGCAAAAAAACACAATGAAAAAACTTAGCACCCTCCTGTTTGTCGGCACCATGCTGACGTTTGCCGCCTGCCAAAGCAAGCCTAAGACGGAAGAAGCCGCCGTTGATTCGACCGCCGTAACCATGACCGACACCGCAGTTGTCATCACGGATTCGACCACGACGATGACAACGGATTCGACTACGATGATGGTACCTGACACTACGAAGAAATAAGTCAGTACCGCGTCAAGATCTTCGAAAAAGCCCTATTTTTATAGGGCTTTTTCATTTTTCCTCGTACCAACTTACGTTGTGTCAACTTACGTTGTGTCAAATCAATTTACTCAGTTTGTTCCCCTATCAGCCGCTGCGTACTGTCAGCAACTTTATCAGGAGTACGGCTTTGTATATCAAGTCGTCAGGCCCCGCCGAACGCGCTTTGGTGATTTTCGACGGTGGCCCGACGGGCAAACGCGCATTACGGTCAATGCCAATCTGAATCCTTACGCATTTCTGATTACGTATATTCACGAAGTGGCCCATGCCGATGTGTGCCGAACCCATAAGCGGAGGGTGCCGCCCCACGGAACGGCCTGGCAGCGGTCGTTTCAGCGGCTCATGCAGCCCTGCCTGACCGACACCGTTTTTCCGCCCGAAGTCCTGCAACCACTTTGTCAGTACATGACCCGGCCAGCCGCTACAACCTCGTCCCATCTGGCTCTGGTAGCGGCTCTGCGTCAGTTCGATACGATTCCGGATGATTTAGCGAATACGGTCTGTCTGCGCGAGGTGTCAGAAGGAAGTTTGTTTGCGTTTGCGAAAAAGACGTGGCAGCGTGGCACCATGCGCCGGACCCGCATCGTTTGTAAAGAACTATCGTCCGGCAAATCCTACGCAATCCTGGCCCATGCTTTAGTTGAACGTGTAATGAAGAATAGGGAGTGAAAAATGAAGAACGAAATATCGGGATAACCAACTACGGGCTGAACCATCGCCTGTGGATGGCCTTGTTTTTTGTTCTTTATTCCTCGCTCTTCGTTCTTCACTCCTTACAAGCTCAATCCGTTCTACGCGAGGGTGTCTGGCTTAAGATTGGCGTGACTCAAACGGGTGTGCACCGGCTTGACCGCGATGCGCTGGTACGCCAGAATCCCGCCTTTGCCAGTGCCGACCCGCGCCGGTTTCGGCTCTATGGTAACGGGGGCGCACCACTGCCCCAGCCCAACGCCATACCCCGCCCCGCCGACCTCTCCGAAAATGCCGTGCTGGTAACGGGCGAAGCCGACGGACGTTTTGATGCCGGAGACGCACTGCTGTTCTTTGGCCAGAGCCCACACACTGTTCAGTACGATTCGGCGAGTCGGCGATTCTCGCATCGGGTTAATCCGCACTCCGATACGACGTTCTACTTCCTGACCATCGGTTCGGCAGCAGGTTTGCGGATGGCCGAACGCCTGTCTGGAAACACGACGGCTGCGCCCACGGTTACCACCTTTACCGACTACCAGTTTTATGAACCTGACCGGCTGAAATTGCCGGGTCTGCACTCGGGACGCGACTGGCTGGCTGATTACCTGACCACCGATACCAGCAAAACCGTCCCCTTTGAGATGCCGGGGTTGCTGTCCAACACGCCCGTGCGGGTGCGTGCAGGTGCGGTAGCCGGGGCAATCACACCGACCGAGTTTCGGCTCAGTGTCAACGGTGCTCGGGTGGGTACGATGTCGATGCCAAATATCTCGGGCTACCAATATGATTATCAGGGGTATGCCCGCACCGATACGTTTGTGGCCCGTCCCGCTGCTACCGATGCTCCCCTGCAACTGCGACTATCATTCATGAAAAACGGGCAGTTTTCGGCGCAGGGGTATCTGGACTTTTTATCGGTAGAAGCGCAGCGCGAGTTGCGGCAGTACAGCCAGCCAACCTGGACCCGCCGATTACCGGCAGGACTGGTCGTGGTCAAGCAGGCCACGGCAAATCTGCGCGTCTGGGACGTAACGAATCCGATGTTGCCGCTGGTGCAAACCTACGTACTCATGCCCGCCACAGAAGCCCGCTGGCAGAGCAGCCGTCAGCGCGATTATTTTTTGTTTACCGATGCCCAGCTACTCACGCCCGCATCGGTTTTGTCAATTGCCAACCAGAATCTGCGCGGCCAGCCGGTGCCGAATCTGCTGATTCTGACGCCCGCAGCCTGGCAGGAGCAGGCCGAACGACTTGCCAAATTCCGGCGTGAGAACGACGGGCTGTTGGTGCTGGTGGCCACAACGCAACAGGTTTACAACGAATTTGGCTCTGGCCAGCCCGATCCAACGGCCATCCGTGATGCGGTGCGCCATTTTTATCAGCAACAGCCCGACCAGATGCGGTACCTACTTTTGTTCGGCGATGCAACCTACGACTACCGGAACATTAACGGCGGAGTCAGCCCGGCGCAACTGGCCAACATGGTGCCGGTGTATGAAAGTCGGCAGTCGCTTCATCCCGTACTGAGCTATTCGTCCGACGATTATGTCGGGTTTATGGACGAAGCCGCCGGGCAATGGTCCGAAGATTACGAATCCGGCACGAATATCAGCAACCGTGGCGACCATCTGCTCCGGGTGGGCGTGGGTCGATTGCCAGTTAAATCAACGTCCGAAGCACAGACGGTTGTCGATAAACTGATTCGCTACGCAACCGACCGAACGCTGACGGGCGACTGGCAAACGCGCGTCATGCTCGTGGCCGACGATGGTGACTTCAACATTCACCAGCGCGATGCCGAGCAACTGGCTGAACAGATTGAAACTGTTGCCCCCACATACCGACCGGAACGTATTTTTCTGGATAATTTTCCACAACAGGTTTCAACCACTGGTACGGTAAAGTTACCCGCCGTAAACCAGCTTATTAACCGCGCCATGATAGACGGGCGGCTTATTATTAACTACAGTGGCCACGGCGGAACGCTCACGCTGGCTGACGAGCAAATTGTTACCCTATCCGATATTCTGTCGTGGCGCAACCGTCGTTTGCCGCTAATTGTAACCGCCACTTGCCAGTTTGGCCGCTACGACGACCCCGCCGAGCAGTCGGGGGCGGAGTTGGCCTTGCTGAGCCGCGCGGGCGGGGCGGTGGGGCTACTCACAACCACCCGACCCGTGTATGCCAATACCAATCTACTGCTGAATGAAGCGTTTTACGGCTCAGTTTTCACGCCCATCAATGGGCAGATGCCGCGTTTGGGTGATGTAATGCGGGATACCAAAAACAACAGCCTAAGCGGCTCCGTAAACCGAAACTTCGCGCTCCTCGGTGACCCGTCCATGCGACTGGCCTATCCGCAGGCACAAATCGCGCTGACCACCGTGAATGGCCGTCCGCTAACTACTAACCGTACCGATACCCTCCGGGCTGGTCAAGCGGTTGAGCTAACCGGCGATGTCCGACAGAACGGTCAGCGACTCACCGATTTTACCGGAATGGCCCGGCTCACGCTCTTTGATAAAGCGGTTACGCAGACTACACTGGGGCAGAAAGGCAACGAAAAAATGGCGTATCAGACCTTTGCCAATACTATTTTTTCGGGCCAAGTACCCGTGCAGCAAGGCCGGTTTACGATGCGATTCACGATGCCCCGGGATATCGACTATGCTGTTGGACCCGCTAAACTTTCTGCCTACGCCATTCGCAACGATAGTCTGTTCGATGCCGCCGGTAGTTCTGAACAATTGCGTGTAGGCGGTAGCGTACTATCGGATAGTATTGATACCCAACCACCTGTGTTGAGTATGTCGGTGGTGAGTGGTCAACAAACGGGCGAGTTCTGGCGGGTAACTGGGCCGGACGTAGTGGTACGCATTGGCCTGTCTGACAACCGGGGTATCAACGTGGCACGGTCGGGGCTGGGACACGAACTAACGGTGCAGTTGAACAACCAATTGCCTGTTGTTTTGAATGATGAATACGTGGCCAGTGGCCCCAACGGGCGGCAGGGCGAGGTGTTGCATACGTTTCGGGGGCTGCTGTCCGGAACCTATACGCTACGGTCCAAAGCCTGGGATATCAACAATAATTCAACGGAGGGCGCGTTGACTTTAGTGGTTTCTGAACGACCGGGGCTAACGCTTCGAGCCGTGCGGGTTAGCCCAAATCCGGTGTCGGAGCAGGCCATTTTTCTGGCTGAACACGACCGGCCGGGCGAACCTCTCGACTGGACATTAACCATTTTTGACCTGAATGGACACCAACTATTCGAACAAACCGGACAATGTACCGACTGTCCCGGTACGGTAGAAGTGGGTATATGGCCAGGACAAAGCAGCCCCATAAATACGTTATCAAACGGGCTGTACGTGGTCAGGCTTCAGATGCGGGCCACCACCGATCAGACCACCGCAACGGGCAGCAGCCGGATTGTTTTGAGCAAATGATTGGTCTGGTTGTTGCAGGCCCTTTTTTCTATATCCAACGAATCCTTGTAATTTTGACCGCGCAGTACGGCCACATACCCCACCCGCTGCTGTAGCAGACCAACCATCATAGCATGAAGCTCAAATTTTCGCGCGTAGTACTCGGCGTTTGCAGTGTTACCCTCTTTGCCGGTTCGGCGCACAGCCAAACGACAGGCCAGCCAACAATTCCTACGCTGAACGGTCAGCGACTCCAGGTGCCAACCTCCTCCGTACCCTTCCTGAACTTCACGCCCGACGCCCGGTCTGGTGCGCTGGGCGATGCGGGTGTAGCCCTCGGCGATGCCGATGCCACGGCTATTTTCTGGAATCCTGCCAAATTGGTTTTCGCCAAACAGGACAAAGGAGCTGTTGTATCCTACACGCCCTGGCTTCGTGACCTCATCGGCGATATGTATTATACGAACTTAAGTGGCTATTCTAAAGTCGGTAAAAACTCGGTGATCGGTGCGTCGCTGCTGTATTTTGATCTCGGCACGGTCGATTTCACTACGGCCCAGGGCGTAGCCGCCGGTACGTTCAACTCCCGCGAATATGCCGCTACGGTTTCGTTTGGGCAGCGACTGTCCGAGAATCTGTCGCTGGCGGTCAACCTCAAATACCTGAACTCCAATTTAGCCGCCGGATCGAGCGTGCAGGGCCTGAAACCCGGTGCTACCGCAGCCGCCGACATCGGTATCTATTACCAGAACGAAACCCGCGATCCATCAACGGGGCAGGGATTGGGCTGGGCCTTTGGCGGTATGATCTCCAACCTCGGCGGTCGGCTCAATTACGGCGGACAGGAGCGGTATTTCATTCCTACCAACCTGCGCGTTGGTACGGCCATCACGTATCATACCGATCAGTACAATAAGTTCAATTTCCTGCTCGACTTCAACAAGTTGATGGTGCCCACGCCAAACGTAGTGAATGGGGTCAACCTGAATGCCAATAAAAACTATTTCTCGTCGGTGTTCGGCTCCTTTGCCGACGCACCGGGCGGGTTCAGCGAAGAGTTGAAAGAAATTACACTCTCGACGGGTCTCGAATACTGGTATAACGAACAGTTTGCGGTGCGGGCGGGCTATTTTGGTGAATCGAACGACAAAGGTGGGCGTAAGTACATCACGACCGGCCTTGGGCTGCGGTTGCAGGATCGTTTCGGTGTCGATTTCTCGTATGTGCTGCCTGTGAGTCAGCAGGTCAGTCCACTCTCCAACACGTTCCGGATCTCGCTGTTGTTTAACTTCAAAAGTGCCGATAGCTCATTTGACAACGAATAAAGTGTTTTAGTGAAGAGTGATGAGTGAAGAACGGGCTGACGCATGAATGTTACTAATGCGTCAGCCCGTTCTTTACTCATCACTCTTCGTTTATAATTTATGCTCGATAGAACCCAGACACCGGCTTTTCAGGCCATTCAGGAAGTACAATTACCTACGCCCGATACGCATACGCTGACCAACGGCATTCCGCTGCATCTAATCCGGGTTGATCACCAGCCTGTTTTGCGCATCGAGTGCATTTTTGATGCCGGTAGCTGGCACGAGCAAACGCCCTCGTCGGGGTTCTTTGCGGTTAAAATGCTGGCCGAGGGATTGCCTAACCGTACATCGGCGCAGATCAGCGAGTATTTCGACGGCTTTGGCGCATTTCTCGAATTGAACAGCGGACCCGACCGCTCCAGTGTGGTTGTTTACTGCCTCACTAAGTTCCTGCCAAACATCCTGCCGGTATTGCGTCAACTGCTTACCGAGCCAACGTTTCCCGATAAGGAGCTGACCGATCTGCGCAACATTACACTGCAAAACCTGCGGGTCAACTACGAGAAAAATGCCTACCTGGCCGGGGTGCTGTTTCGGCAGAAACTCTTCGGAGCCAATCACCCCTACGGTCGCAGTCAGCAGCCCGAGCAGATTGCCAGCCTGACCCAGTCTGACGTAGTTAGTTTCTATGAACGTGCGCTCCAGAATCGACCCTTTCAGATTCTGCTGGCGGGGCAGGCCACTGAGCAGGATGTAGCTTTGATTGACCGCGAACTGGGTCAGATTCCCCTCCGCACGGACGATTTACCCGTAATAGTCCACAACCCTGACCCTGCCAACGACCTGCTAACATTGACCGAGAAGCCTGACAGCACTCAGTCGTCTATACGGATGGGCAGGCGGTTGTTTACGCGGGCGCACCCCGATTTCTTCAAGATGGTCGTTACCAACGAGATTCTGGGCGGTTATTTCGGCTCGCGACTGATGAAAAATATTCGCGAAGAAAAGGGCTTCACGTATGGCATTTCGTCCAACATACCCTCGTTCCGGCGCGACGGGTACTTTTTAATTGGTACCGACGTAAACCGTGAGAATACGCAACAGACGCTGGACGAAATCAGGAAGGAAATCAGGACGCTGCAAACCGAACCCGTGCCGGAACACGAACTCGAAACGGTCAAGAATTTTATGGCCGGTGAGTTTGTCGGTTCGCTTAACACGCCGTTCGAGATTGCAGACCGCTATAAGGTGGTATTGCTCGATAATCTGCCCGCTGACTTCCTGAATACCTATATTCAGCATCTTCGGGCGGTCTCGGCTGCCGATATTCTGGCAATGGCGAACCGGTACCTGGCGGATGGCGACCTGAACGAGATTGTTGTAGGTGGAAAGTGAGTTTTGTTACGCTGGACAGGACAAAATTCCTGTCCAGTCGTTCCTGCCCGAGTTGGTTCCTGCCCCAAATTGGTTGCTTCATTGGCTCTAAATGGCTATTTTTGTGGCTTTGTACTCAAACTAATGGCAATGGGGCAGGGCAACAGCCTTCCCTCAAAACGTTAAATTTAATTTTATACATGAATATTTTCCTGATCTGTCTGACAACGGTTGCGGCTTATCTTATTGGTTCTATTCCAACGGCTGTCTGGTACGGACAAGGATATTTTGGCGTTGATGTTCGGGAACACGGCAGCGGTAATGCGGGAGCAACCAACACGTTTAGAGTACTGGGCAAACGAGCCGGTACCATTGTACTGCTCATTGACGTACTAAAAGGCTACACCGCAGCTGCAATGGCCCCGTTACTCTGGTATCTTGACATCATCACGATCAATGAAATACCGACCTTCGAAATTGTTTTTGGCTTAGTTGCGGTCATTGGACACCTCTATCCCGTTTTTGCGGGGTTCAAAGGTGGCAAAGGTGTTGCCTCGCTGCTGGGGCTGATTTTAGCCATTCACCCAGAAATGGCGGCTGTCTGCATCGGCGTTTTTCTGCTGGTTGTCATTGCCTCTCAGTATGTGTCGCTCGGTTCCATTCTGGCCGCGCTGGCATTTCCGGTGCTGTTATTGCTCCGTATTTTCGGTCAGCCTGAGCGGCCCATCTTCATTGTATTCGGTTTCGTAATTTTCCTGCTGGTTGTGTTCACACACCAAAAAAATATTGCCCGCCTGTTCCGTGGCGAAGAGAGCCGCACTATCCTGTTCTGGTTTCAGAAGAAGAGAGAGGATTGATTTTCAGTTAGTTGAGGGTTGTTGCGCAGAGATACACAGGGGAAAAGGAGACACGCAGAGTTAAATTTCTCTCTGCGAACCTCTATTTTTCTCTGCGCATCTCTGCGTAACAACCCTTTCACAATCCGTAACTTGGAGCGTTTTTACTGACGACTTATGCTAATCGACTACCTCGACCAAAACAGGCAGCGGTTTCTTGACGAACTGCTCGACCTCCTTCGCATTCCATCGGTTTCTGCCGATTCCAAATTTAAAGACGACGTCCGTCACGCGGCAGAGTTCGTGCGCGAGAAACTCGATGCGGCTGGTCTGGATGACGCCCAACTGTTTGAAACGGCGGGCCATCCCATTGTGTTTGCGCAGAAGATGGTCGACCCCGCCCTGCCTACGGTACTGGTCTATGGCCACTACGATGTGCAGCCCGCCGATCCCTACGAACTCTGGAAAACCCCACCTTTTGAGCCGACCATCCGCAACGAGCGCATCTACGCACGCGGTGCCTGCGACGACAAAGGGCAGTTTTACATGCACATCAAAGCCCTTGAAGCCATGCTGGCTACCGACGGTCTGCCCTGCAACGTAAAAGTGATGATCGAGGGCGAAGAAGAAGTCGGTTCCGATCACCTCGGTACGTTTGTAGCACAAAACCGCGAACTGCTGAAGGCCGACGTGATTCTGATATCTGATACGAGCATTATCTCCAATGAAACACCCTCGCTCGAAGCAGGATTGCGCGGGCTGTCGTACGTGGAGGTAGAAGTGAACGGACCCAACCGCGACCTGCATTCGGGGGTGTATGGCGGGGGCGTGGCCAACCCAATCAACGTATTGACCCAAATGATTGCCAGTCTGCACGATGAGCAGGGCCGCATCACCATCCCGGGGTTTTATGATCAGGTTGTTGACCTAACTGATGCTGAACGCGCCGAATTGGCCAAAGCCCCGTTTGACCTGACCGAATACGAGCGCGACCTTGGCATCGACGCCGTAATGGGCGAAGCGGGATACTCCACGAACGAGCGTACCAGTATTCGACCTACACTCGACGTAAACGGTATCTGGGGTGGCTACACAGGCGAGGGTGCCAAAACTGTATTGCCCGCTAAGGCATCGGCTAAAATCAGTATGCGTTTGGTACCCAATCAAACGCCCGACGAAATCACTGAGCTGTTCACGAAACATTTTGGGTCTATTGCGCCGGCGGGTGTGACGGTTGAGGTACGCCCGCATCACGGTGGTTTACCCTACGTAACGCCTACGGATTCGGTGGAATTTGAAGCAGCCAGCCGGGCGTTTGAAGATGCCTGGGGTAAGAAGCCCATTCCAACGCGGGGGGGCGGCAGTATTCCTATTGTGGCGTTGTTTGAGCAGGAACTGGGTGTAAAATCAATCCTGATGGGGTTTGGCCTGGACATCGACGCGCTACACTCGCCTAACGAAAGCTACGGTCTGTTCAATTTTTATAAGGGCATCGAAACGATTCCGTACTTCTACAAAAACTACGCGGAACTGAAGAAATAAGATGAAACAGACCGTATTAATCCTGTTGCTGATTTGCCTGACTGGCTCGCTCACGCTGGCGCAACAAACCAGCCGAGCGCTGACCCCAGCCGAACAAAAACAGAAAGAGCGGGTAGAGCGAGAACTACAGCTTCAGCGAGAAATCAGGGAAGAAGCTGCCCGCAAACAGCAGGAATACGAAGCGAAACAAGCCGAGAAAGAACGGAAGAAAGCCGCCCGACAGGCTGCTAAAGATAACCCGGCTTCGGTAGCCGACACGAAGCCTGCTGTCCGGCCAGCTGCCGTAACAAAACCGCAGTCGGACCAGGTCGCTACCGAAACGCCAAAAGCTGAACCTGTCGTAGCCCAGCCGCGCCAGAAACGTGTGAAAAAGGAGAAGGTACGCCCGGAGCCCGTTGTTACCACCCCCACCCCGGTTGTCAGCGAACCCGCCAGCGACCGCGTTGGGCAGCCAGATGCCGTTACTGAACCCGAAGCAAAACCGGCCCGGCCTGTGCGGGTGCGGAAAGAACGGGCAGTTCGGGTAAAACCGCAAAAGGTACGCCCGCAGCCCACACCAGACGTAGTCATAACGGAGCCGCGGGTAGTTTCTCGCCCCAGGCACGAGTTTTTGCCCAAAGACCACCTGTTTGACCCCATCCTGCTCGACCCGCTCGAAGCCCAGACCTACGGCAGTGTTCTGCCCGCGTACTATACCGAGGGTAGCAAGTATAAAGGGAGCATTGTGCCGTTTGCCTTCGGCTTCGCCAAGCCCTTTTACCGTCGGACAACCGCCCCTGGCCGGGCCGAAGAACTGGTACTGGATCTGGCATCGTTCACGCAGTTCGAGGTGTTTTTCGATCAGGATAAAGGAAAGCAACTCCGGCGGATCGTGAATAACGACTACAAGATCAGCATCAGCTACAACCTTAGGCGGGGGGAGAACAACTACCGCATTCGGGTGTACCATATCTCCTCACACCTCGGCGATGACTACATCTTTCGGAACAGTATTCGGGCACCAACGCCCAATTCGGTTAACTACGAGCAACTGGACGTAACGTATAGCCGTACCGTCGATAACTGGCGGCTCTATGGTGGCCTGGGTGCTGTGCTGCGCAAGAAAGACGAACGTAAACTGCTGAGCGCACAACTGGGGGCATTCTATAAAAAACCATCCGAACACCTGGCCCGGCTGGTGGGTGGCCTGGATGTAAAGTTCTGGCAGCAGACTGATTTCCGGCCTGGTATTCACGGGGGTATCGGCGTTGAAGTAGGACGTACCCAGAACAACCTTACGTTTTTGCTCGAAGGCTATTCGGGTTTCCGTCCGTACAGCCAATTTGAGCAGCAACAAACGTCCTGGATCGGCGTAGGCGTCTATCTGAATCCGTTTTGATCCGTATTAAGTGACAGACTTATGTGGTTGGAAAACAAGCGAATTGTGGTCATTGGCGGAACGACGGGCATGGGCCTGTCGGCAGCTATGGCGTTTGTGCGCGAGGGAGCGCAGGTGGTAGTGGTAGGGCGCAACCCAGCGAGTTGCACCGCTGCTGAACAACAACTGGAAGGCAACGGCCTGGCCATGTCGGGCGATGCGTCGGACCCGCAAACGGCTCCCCAGGCCATTACGCTCTGTCAGCAAATCTTTGGTGGATTCGATGGGCTGTATCACGTGGCGGGTGGCTCCGGCAGGCGGTTTGGCGATGGTCCCCTGCACGAAATCTCGCTGGAAGGATGGGAGTATACCGTCAACTTGAATCTGACCTCGCTTATGCTGTCTAACCAGGCTGCGGTGCGGGCGTTCCGGGCGCACAACAGCGGAGGTACCATCCTGAACATGGGGTCCGTGCTGGGGTCGAGACCTTCGCCGGTGTATTTTGCCACCCACGCTTACGCGGCTATGAAGTCGGCGGTAATTGGCTTTACCAAGTCTGTAGCGGCTTATTACGCCACCGAAAACATCCGGGTCAACGTACTGGCTCCGGCCTTAGTCGAGACCCCAATGGCGAAGCGGGCCACTGAAGACGACGTGATTATGGCCTTCACCAAAACCAAACAGCCCCTCGACGGCGGGCGCATCGGCCAGCCCGATGACCTTGATGGAGCCGCCGTCTACTTTATGTCCGATCAAAGCCGTTTCACCACCGGACAGGTCCTGACTATCGACGGCGGCTGGAGCGTTTCGGAAGGGCAGGTTTAGCTGAACATGATCCGATGATAGCGAAAACCAAATTAAAGAGAATTGCTGCCGCCTATCAATGGTTAGTGCTGTCAAAATAATTCTTGGAACATTATGAGAACACTTGCAGTTAAACTTGGCCATCTACGAAAAAAGATAGAGGAAGAACGCGGAGAGTTCACACTGTTCGCATTTGTCTTGCCCGAAGATACTATTGCATGGGACTTACTGGTTGCCGCCAAATGGATAGACGACGACCGGACAGCAGCACTACGCTATTTGGTTGAGGAAGTACAGAAAGTAGTTACTAAAGAAGAACTGTTAGCTATATCCGGCATTTTGCTCTCGGATAGTAATGAACTTTATAGCCCAGGTGCAATAGGTTCTGAGACTGGATGGGAAGAAAATAATATTGAATTTTATGGACGTCATGTCCAAAAAGTTTACGTCTTCAACGCACCGATTGAAGACTTCCAGATCGCTGCGAGCCGATAGTTGATTCATGATTGAGACCCCACGTCTGACGCTGTTACCCCTGTCGCTCGATCAGCTCCGGCTACATATCGCCGACAACGTCCAACTGGAAGCGTCGCTGGGGTTGCTACCCGGCCACCGGGAGGTAGACGCCTTCCTGCTGAGTGTCATCACCCATTTTACGGTGCCACGCCTGAAAGATCCCACCAACAACCCGCTCTATCACACCATCTGGATCGCCATCGACCGCGCCACCCGGCAGATTGTGGCCGATGCTAAATTCAAGGGTGAACCCGACGAAGACGACGCAACCGTTGAAATCGGCTACGGTACGTACCCCGCGTTTCAGGGGCGTGGCTACATGACCGAAATGGTAGGTGGTCTACTAACTTGGGCCAGCCAGCAGCCGGAAATAGGGCGGATGGTGGCTGATACGGAAACGGGCAACGCAGCGTCTCAACGGGTGCTGGAAAAGAACGGTTTCGAGCGGTTCGATCAGATTGATGACATGGTATGGTGGGCGTATTCATTTGCTGATGAAGAACCGGAAGTTTCTGTGCTATACATCTGAATTTCTGGTAGTTTTAGGCGAAAATGCTCTTACTCACTCAGCTTAATTCCTAAAACAAGTACCAATGAATTCACGTCGCAAATTTCTTCGTCAGTTGGGCGGCTCGTCGGCCTTGCTGGCGGGTGGAGCCTCGTTGCTCATTCCCGAACACGTCAACGCCCGTGAATACCGCGAAAGCCTGATTGAAAGCGTTAAACCGCGTTCGGTTGCCGACACTATCAATATCGGACTGATCGGCTCCGGTATTATCGGCCACTATGACCTCGACTGCGCCCTCAAGGTACCCGGCACCAAAGTCTTGGCCGTAGCTGATCTCTACCAGCCCCGGCTTGAACGTGCTAAGGAAGTGTGGGGCAGTGATCTGTTTACTACCCGTGATTACCGCGAGGTATTAGCCCGCAAAGACGTTGATGCCGTCCTGATCTGCGTACCTGATCACTGGCACGACCACATCAGTATCGACGCCCTCAAAGCCGGGAAGCACGTTTATTGCGAAAAGCCGATGGTCCACCACATTGAGGAAGGGCAGGCCGTTATCGACGCGCAGAAGAAATACGGCAAGGTTTTTCAGGTGGGTAGCCAGCGGGCGAGTGCATCGGCAGTGCTGGAAGCCAAAAAACGGTACGAAGCCGGAGATATTGGCGAAATTACCTCTGCCGAAGCCTTCCTGGACCGAACTGACGCTCTCGGCGCGTGGCAATATACCCTGCCGCCCGTTGTCAATCCTAAAGACCTCGACTGGGATTCGTTTCTTGGCGACGCGCCTAAAAAGCCGTTTGAGCCAGTACGCTTTTTCCGGTGGCGTAACTATAAAGACTATGGCACGGGCGTGGCAGGCGATTTGTTCGTACACCTGCTCACCGGCCTGCACACCGTTACGGGTAGTCTGGGGCCATCCAGTATCTACGCTCTTGGCGACCTGAACTACTGGAAAGACGGGCGCGATGCGTATGACCTCGTTACGGCCCTGCTCGATTACCCGAAAACAAAAACCAATGCTTCGTTTCCACTGGCTATGCGCGTAAATCTGGCTACCGGCGCGGGGGGCGATATTCATACACGCCTTGTGGGTACCGAAGGCGTAATTGACATTGGCTGGAACTCATTTACGCTGAACCGGCTCAAACGGCCCAACGCGCCCATGTACAGCAAGGGCTACGATGCCCTCTTTACCTATCCGCAGGCTATGCAGGATCAGTTTGTGCGCCAATACGATGAGAAATACCCGGAAGGCAAGTTCGTGCGCACTATCCAGAATGATCCCGTCGTGAAATTCGACGTGCCGGAAGGCTACGATGACCGGCTCGACCATATGATCGTGTTTTTCAATGCCATCCGCGAAAACAAGCCGTCGCTCATCAAAGAAGACGCTGTGTTTGGGATGCGGGCTGCCGCCCCTTCACTGGCTGCTAACCTGAGCGTAGAGCAAAAACGCGCCATTAACTGGGATCCTGTTGCCATGAAAATAAAGCAGACCTAATGAGCGATTGGTAAGTAATGCTGTACGCAACTCACCACTTGCTACTTATCTTGCGTCCATTCTTTTCTCCTGAATAACCTCAAAAATGAAAAATGTTTCTGTTGCGCAGAAAATGAATTTACCCTGGGTCGAGTCGCCTTTTTTTGCGGATTTACTAGCCCAGAAAAACCTCACGCCCGAACAGGGTGAGATGGCTCAGCATTACAACCAGGAAGGCTATTTGCTGTTGCGGCAACAGGTTAGTCACGAGTTGATCGACCGCGCTTTGCAGGCAATTGAGCAGGAATACCCGGCGCGGGTGGGTGAACTGCCCAGTCGCCATCAGGATCTCTGGAAAAAATATGCAACAGTGCGCGAAGTGGCTAGCCAGCCCCAAATTTTCGACGTGTTGCGAATGTTGTACGACCGCGAACCGATTCCGTTCCAGACCCTGAATTTTAAGTTTGGCACCCAGCAACGGGCACACTCCGACACGATTCACTTCAGCAGCACACCCGCCCGGTTTATGTGTGGCGTATGGGTGGCAATGGAAGAAACCGATACCAACAACGGCCCGCTTTTCTACTACCCGCGTTCGCATCGGCAAAAGGAGTTCAACTACTTCGACATCGGTATCGAAGCTGAAGCCAACTATGCGGAGTACCACCACTACGAAGATTTCGTGGAGGAGTTTATGGAAGCTAACGGCTACGAACGGCAGGAAATACATATGCAGAAAGGCGACGTACTGATCTGGTCGTCTAATCTGGTGCATGGTGGTATGCCTATCAAAAGCGACAATGTAACGCGCTGGTCGCAGGTAACGCACTATTACTTTGACGGTTGCATGTACTATTCGCCCCGTTTTTCCGATATGTTTGCCAATAACCTTAACCTGCGGCACGTGGTCAATATTTCTACCGGAGAGACCGTTCAGCATAGCGAAAATGGCAAACCCATCGAGACCATCAATACCGGAAACTTCCGGTATGCCGTAAGTCATCATTTCACGCTGCCGGTACTGATGCGGGAGGTATTCAAAAAAGTAATTGGTAAAAAGCCATTTTAGCCGGGTCGTGTTTCCTGCGCATTTGACCAGACAAATTCAATAAAAATGAGCTGATGGAAGCACTGATCCGACAATATATAGCAGCCTATAACGCCATGGACGTACCGGGTATGCTAACCCTGCTGCACGATGTAGTCGTGTTTGAAAACGTCTCCACTGCCAGTGGTACGACCACCATAAGCGGCAAAGTCGATTTTGAAAAGCTGGCCCGGCAGTCGCTGGGTGTGTTCATCAGTCGGGAGCAGCATATTCGTTCGCTTACTCTGGGCGATCGTACTGCCGCTGTTGAGATCGAGTTTAGCGCGATACTGGCCGTTGACTTGCCAAGCGGTCCCAAAGCGGGCGAGGCTATGATGCTCAGGGGGGTAACTGTTTTCGCTTTCTCCGATCAGAAAATCAGCCGTATCAGCGATTACAGTTAATACGCCCATAGTTGCTCCTGTTTACTACTCACCGATAACCATTCACTGATTTGCAACCCGTACCTATTAAAACGACCGTGGTCGGATCGATGCCGTTTCCGGGCTGGTTAGAATTTGCCAGCCAAAACCTGAATCAACTTGGACCCGCCGATATCAGCGAGATGATCGACGACGCCGTGATCGCTTCTGTTCATGATCAGGTAGCCGCCGGTCTTGATGTCATTACCGACGGCGAACAAACCCGGTTTGACTTCAACCTGTCGTTTTACGGCTATATCAACGGCATTGAGAACAATGATGCCGAACTACGCCGGTTTGGGCCGCCCGCTCACGATCAGCGGGGCAAGCACACTATTGTGGCTCCGCTGACGGCCCCGCGTGGCCTTGGTGTAGTGGAAGAATACCACCGGCTGAAACGACTGGCACCGGAAAGCCAGGGATTGAAAATGTCGATTCCCGGTCCGTATACGCTCAGCGGGCGGCTGTTGCCGGGCGGTCTGTACAAAGACCGGTGGGAAGTAGCCGAAGCGCTGCTGCCACTGGTCAGTAAAGAAATTGCGGATCTGGTGGCCCTTGGCGTACCCGAAATCTGCGTTGATGAACCGTCCATGTCGTGCTATGCCTACCGCGAAGACACAAAGCGGTTTGTGGATATGTTTAACCGGACGGTGGCACCGGGCGTGGGCAAAACCCGGCTTTCCATGCACCTGTGTTTCGGTAACTACAAAGGCCGGTCGGTGGGTAAGAAAAGCCTTGCGCCCATGCTGCCCGATTTTATGGATATGCACGTCGATGAGCTGCATTCCGAAATGACCATCCTGAACTTCGCCGAGGTGCATCTGCTGGAACGCTTCGCCGAGAAATTCGACGTGGCCGTAGGCGTCATCGACGTGAAGAGCTACTACATCGAAACACCCGACGATGTGGCGGAACGTATTCGAAAATGTTTGCCCTACGTACCTGCCGAAAAACTTGCCGTAGCTCCCGACTGTGGACTGAGTCAGACGGCCCGCTGGGCGGCTAAGCAAAAGCTGACTAACATGGTAGCGGGTGCTAAATTGGTTCGGGCTGGTTTATAGCTGACAGTCAGCGGGGCGTAAACTACACTTGCCGCTCACTCAAAAACAGCCTTTTCGGGATGATAGTTGATTGCTATTCAGCATCTTTACTGCAAAGGCAGCTATACCCCCATGTACTCTGGTTTCGTAATCGCGGTGGGAACGGCCGTACTACTGACAATGGCAATTTTCATTGTCATGTTTGTGGCCTATTACCAGCAGAAGCAGGCAAAACAGCAACTGGCTCTCAAGGAGATGCAGGAACGGCACCGGCGTGAACTGATGGCCGCTACGTTTCTGGGGCAGGAAGAAGAACGCAAACGACTGGCTGCCGACCTGCACGATGGTATCGGTACGATGCTTTCGGTTACGAAAATGAGCCTCAACCAGGTAGAGCGACACCTGAACGGAAATAATCAACGCTCCAGTTTGCAGGTGCAGAAGACCCGCTCCATGATTGACGAGACAATGACCAACGTCCGGCGTATCAGCCGCGATCTGGTACCTACTACGCTCGACCGGTTTGGACTGTTGCCTGCCCTCGAAGAATTGGCCGACCGGGCCTCGGAAGGTGGTATGGACGTGCAGATCGACAGTCCGAGTGATTTGCGTGATTTATCGCAGAACATTAGTCTCACTCTGTACCGGATTAGTCAGGAACTCATCAATAACGTAATCCGGCACGCCCGAGCTACCGCCGTAACCATACAGGTGTACTGTCTTCACCCCGACTCCGCAGAGGGTGAGGTGCGGCTGTCCGTGCAGGACAACGGCGTTGGCTTTGATTTTGATGTAATTATGGAAAACAAGCTGGGGGGGCTGGGACTTCGTAATATAGAAAGCCGGCTGAGTGTACTCAATGGCCACGTAACGTTTGACGTGGCACCGGGAAGGGGGTCTAACGTTCATGTACAAATAAGGCTTCGGGATGCCGAGATCGTTTGATTTTTGCGTTAATTTGTTTGCTGTCAGCGCGTTGATTACGACTCATGGCAATAGACCTCTTTATCGACTCCCTTCTATGAGAAAGATTAAAATTGCTCTCTGCGATGACCACACGCTCTTTCGGGTTGGTATGGCCACTATTCTCGGTCAGGTACACGGTGTTGACCTGATTCTCGAAGCTGCTAACGGGCAGGAACTCATCGACAAAATACCCGGCAAGATGCCTGACGTTGTTCTGCTCGACCTGCAAATGCCCATTCTGGACGGTGCTGCTACAACCGATTACATTCGGCAACACTGGCCGCTCGTCAAAATCATCATTCTGACTATGCATGATGAAGACCGGATGGTTCTGCACCTGCTGGAAAAAGGCGTTAGTGGCTATCTGCTCAAAGATGCCGAAGCTGGCGAGGTAGAAACTGCCATCCGTAAGGTGATGGACGAAGGCGTATATCTTACTGAGTTTGTATCGAAGGCTATGCTCCGGAAGATGACCAACAAAACCCGGGTCGATAAGCCAACCAATGCCTTTTATAACAGTAAGATACTGCTTTCGGAGCGCGAAAAAGAAGTATTGACACTCATCTGCGAAGGAATGTCGACCAATGAAATCAGTGAGAAAATATTCCTGAGTCCCCGCACCGTAGAGGGGCATCGGCTGCGGATTCTCGAAAAAACCGGCACCAAAAACACAGCAGGCATGGTGGCCTATGCCTTTAAAAACGACCTTGTCACAACCAGCTTCGTGTAGGGTTACCCCTTATTTCAAACTTTTTGGTCTGGCTGGGCGTATGTATTTTTACATTACTTGCAAATACGTATGAATCACTACACGAAAAAAGGAATTGTTCTCACGCTGACCGGAGGTGTTTTATTTATTTTACTGGCTTTTTGTGCGCCACAGGCCGGCAATAATGTCTCGACCGCAGAAATAGAAGCCGCCAGCAGTGTCGATAAGGTCAGCCATGAAATCTGGGATGGTCTCGCCAAAAAGTACATCAACGATAAGGGGCTTGTTGACTACAAAGGTCTCAAGAAAGACGTAAAAACGCTGGATAGTTACCTGGGGATGCTGGGCAAAAACCCGCCGAAAGATTCCTGGAGCCAGGACGAGAAGATTGCGTACTGGATCAACGCCTACAACGCCAATACCGTTAAGCTGATTCTGGATTACTATCCGGTCAAAAGCATCAAGGATATTGGTAGTTCTATTCAGATTCCGTTCGTTACCACCCCCTGGGCCAAGAAGTTTATTAAGATTGGCAATGAAACTATGAGTCTCGACAACATTGAGCATGGTACGTTGCGGAAAGATTTTAATGAGAAGCGTATTCACTTCGCGCTCGTGTGTGCGGCCATGTCCTGCCCACGTTTGCGCAATGAAGCCTACACGCCTGAGAAACTCGATGCGCAGTTGAACGATCAGGGCAACGACTTCCTGAACAACCCGGCCAAAAATAAGATTGACCCCAAAAAATCGCAACTATCCAAATACTTCGACTGGTATAAAGGCGACTGGAAGGATGACGACAAATCGGTGGTATCCTGGGTAAACAGGTACTCAAAAACCAAGATTAGTAAAGATACAGAGATCTCGTTTTTGGGATATAACTGGGCTTTAAACGAACAGAAGTAGTTCTATTCAGTGTTAGTGAGCAGTTATCACCAGACCTCAACGTAGCTTGGATCTGGTGATAACTGCTTTCTGTTTACTATGATAACCGATGAAACGTATCCTATACTGGTTCCGTAATGATTTGAGGCTGCATGATAACGAGGGTTTTTTTCGGGCCTGTGTCGACGCTGACGAGGTCCTGCCCGTCTTTGTATTTGACCCTGCCGCATTTGCCGAACTACCCGATCTGGGCTTTCGAAAAACGGACATTTACCGGGCTAATTTCTTGATTGAGTCCGTAGCTGATTTACGGGAGTCGCTTCGGGCTAAGGGAGCTGACCTTATTGTCCGCACCGGTCTGCCCGCTCAAATACTGGCCGAACTGGCCGAAACTATTGGAGCCGATGCCGTTTACACCAGCAAGGAGGTAACGCAGGAAGAAACCAATCTGGAATCGGATCTGAGCAAACGACTCAAACCCCTTAATATAGACCTAAGTCTGTTCTGGCAAAGTACGCTGTATCATGTTCGGGATTTGCCGTTCTCTGTGGCTAAAATGCCCGATGTGTTTACACAGTTTCGTAATAAAGTGGAGAAATACGCTCAGATCCGGGAGATAATACCAATGCCTGATCTGATTCAGTTGTCCATGAACGTAAATGGCGAATCCGTTGATCCCGGATCCATGCCGACGCTGGCTACGCTGGGGTTTTCGGCGCAGCATACCGTCGACGTACGGGCGGCTGTTGCTTTCAAAGGGGGCGAAACGGTGGCACTGGACCGGCTTCAACGCTACATTTGGGAATATGAACACATTAAAACGTACAAAGAAACCCGCAATGGGATGCTGGGCGAAGCGTATTCGAGCAAGTTTTCGGCATGGCTAGCCCTGGGCTGTCTGTCGCCCCGACTGGTCAATCAGGAGGTGAGACGATACGAAGCCGAACGCCACAAAAATGACTCGACCTACTGGCTGATTTTTGAACTGATCTGGCGCGACTTTTTCCGGTTTGTAGCCCTGCGTTACGGCGGACGACTGTTCAAGCCGAGCGGTATCAAACACGATCTTAGCAAACGCTGGCGTCGTGACCGGGTTCTGTTCTGGCAATGGGCAAACGGCAAAACCGGTATTCCCTTCATTGACGCTAACATGCGCGAGTTGAATGCTACCGGGTTTATGAGCAATCGGGGGCGGCAGAACGTAGGCAGCTTTCTGGTCAAAGACCTCGGTATTGACTGGACCTGGGGCGCGGCTTACTTTGAAAGTATGCTCGTCGATTACGACCCGTGCAGCAACTGGGGCAACTGGAATTACGTGGCGGGCGTGGGCAACGACCCGCGCGAAGACAGATACTTCAATATCTACAGCCAGGCTACGCGCTACGATGAACGGGGTGAGTATGTAAAGCACTGGCTGCCCGAACTGGCCAACGTACCTGCTCCAGCCGTTCATATCGTTTCGAACTTATCGGCAGATGAGCAGCGGAAATACGGCGTGGTACTGGGCGACGATTACCCCATGCCGATTATCAATCCAAACCAGTGGCTAAAGGCCCAAAAAAACCGTTAGCCCAAAAAGTTGAAACAAATCCATAGTTTTGACGAGTTTTGAACCCGTCAACCACCTTATCTGGTCAACCAATTATGTCAAAAGTAACCATCATCGTCCTCGTTGTTTTGGCCCTGTTCGGCTTTTACGGCTGCAGTTCTTACAACGGCTTAGTGCAGAAAGATACGCAGGTAGAAAATTCCTGGGCTAACGTGCAAACGCAATATCAACGCCGGGCTGACCTGATTCCGAACCTCGTCAGAACGGTACAGGGTGCCGCCAATTTCGAGAAAAGTACGCTCACCGAGGTCATTCAGGCCCGCGCCAATGCCACCAGCATGAAAATTGACCCCAGCAACCTGACTCCCGAAAACATCCAGAAATTTCAGGCGGCACAGGATAAATTGAGCGGCTCGCTGTCTCGTCTGCTGGCCGTGGCCGAAAGTTACCCACAACTCAAAGCCACGCAGAATTTCTCGGAGTTGCAGGCGCAGCTCGAAGGAACCGAAAACCGCATTACCGTAGCCCGCAACGATTTCAACGGCGTGGCTACGAGCTATAACGCTTCAGTGCGGTCATTCCCGAATAACATCTTCGCGGGTATCTTTGGCTTCTCGCGTAAAGGGCTTTTCGAAGCATCGCAGGCCGCCCAAAGCGCACCGACGGTACAATTTTAAGTTATTGTAAAGTCATACAGTGGTAAAGTTGGCTGACGCATGAATCATCTGGTGTCAGTATCCACTGCAGCAACCAACTTTACCACTGTATAACCTGACGACTCTGTAACTTATAAACTATGTTTTCTCCAGCCGATCAGCAACGTATTGTCGAGGCCATTCAGGCAGCTGAAAAGGCTACATCGGGCGAGATACGCGTGCATGTAGAGCCGCACTGCGCGGGTTCTGACCCTGTGACCCGGGCCGTTGAGGTGTTTGCCATGCTGGGTATGCATCAGACTAAATTGCAAAACGGAGTGCTGTTTTATCTGGCATTTACCGACCGGAAGTTTGCCATACTCGGCGATAAAGGTATTGACGCCGTAGTACCGAAAGGGTTCTGGCAAGACACCAAAGAGGTAATGCGTAGCCAGTTTAGTATCGGTAACTACGTAGATGGGCTACAGCAGGGTATTGCACAGGCCGGGCAACAGCTGAAACAGTATTTCCCATACGACGGCTCCTCCGATACCAACGAACTCCCCGACGATATTTCGTTTAACAGTTAACCGTGACCATACGTACCCGATTTTCCTGCCTGATTCGTTCGCTGCTGATAGCCGCACTGTTGCTGTTTACGCCAGTAACGGCGGTGCGGGCGCAGGTCAGTAGTGCCGATTCTGTTATCCCGGCCCGGCCTAATCCGCCCCGGCTGGTCAATGACTTTGTGGGTATTTTGAGCAGTTCTGAGCGTGAGCGGCTGGAGCAGAAACTCCGCACCTACAACGATTCGACCTCCACGCAGATCACTGTTGTCATTGTGCGCACCACGGAACCGTACCCCATTGGCGATTTTGCGTTTCGAGTGGGCCGCAAATGGGGGGTAGGGCAGCAGGGCAAGAACAACGGACTGGTACTGGCCTGGGCTACCGAAACACGAAAGGTTTACATTGCTACCGGCTACGGACTGGAAGGGGCCATTCCCGACGCCATTGCCAAACGTATCATCAGCAACGTTATTGTCCCGAATTTCAAACAGTCCCAGTATTACCAGGGCCTGGACGAGGCCACAACCGAGATCATTCAACGCGCTCAGGGCGAATACAAGGCCGAACCTGACTCTGGCGATGGTGGCGACGGTGCCAGTATCTTCATCTGGATTTTCGTCGTCTTTATCATCATCTATTTTATGTCCCGGCGCGGTGGCGGGGGCCGTAGTAACCGCAACCGGGGCGGGGGCTTTTTCCCACCCGTATTCCTCCCAACTTCTACCGGCTGGGGTGGCTCGTCGGGGGGCGGTGGCTTTGGTGGCGGAGGAGGTGGCGGCTTTGGCGGTTTTGGCGGTGGTAGCTTCGGCGGTGGTGGTGCCGGGGGAGACTATTAGATAACCTGCTTTTCTATCAGCAGAATAAACAGGTGAATCACCTTGATATGGATTTCCTGGATGCGGTCGGCGTAGCCAAAGTGGGGTACCCGAATTTCGACGTCGGCCTGTCCGGCCAGTTTGCCACCGTCCTTACCCGTTAGTAACACTACCTTCATACCTTTTTGCCGGGCGGCCTCAACGGCCCGAATCACGTTGGCCGAATTGCCACTCGTGCTCAGACCCAGCAATACGTCGCCCGCATTGCCGAGCCCCTCAATGAAGCGCGAGAAGACGAAATCGTAGCCAAAGTCATTGCTCACGCAGGATATATGACTCACGTCCGAAATGGCGATGGCGGCAAGGGCGCGTCGGTTGTCGCGATACCGCCCCGACAGTTCTTCAGCAAAGTGCATGGCATCGCAATGGGAACCGCCGTTGCCGCAGGAGATGATCTTCTTGCCGTTGTTCAGCGCGTTGGCCATAAGTCGGGCGGCTGCTTCGATAGCTATATGCTGGTTTGGGTCGGCAAGAAAGGCATCAAGAACCGATTGTGCTTCGGTCAGTTCCTGGCGGATAATATCGAGCATGAATGAGATACTGCTGAAATTTTGAAGGTCAAAGTTGGTCAACCAATCCCGAAAAACCATAAAAAACAACAGCCAACCCTGTAGGATTGGCTGTTGTAGGTCAGACACTCTTGTTTGACTAAGCCGTCACTAACATTTACGCTACTTGATTTGAGCTACATGGTTAGTCGCTTCGCGATGGGTTGGACAAGAGCCGCATCAGCGGATCGATCCAACCTGCGATTATACCGCGAAGCTTTCGCCACAACCGCAGGTGCGGCTGGCGTTGGGGTTTTTAAACTGGAAGCCTTTGCCGTTAAGTCCATCCGAAAAATCAAGTTCGGTACCGGCCAGGTACAGCAGACTTTTGCGATCAACCAGAATTTTGACCCCTCTGTCTTCTACCACGTGGTCCGTTGGCTGTTGTGTAGCGTCGAACTGCAGATCGTACATCAGTCCCGAACAGCCCCCGCCCTGCACGGCCACACGGATGGCGTAATCGTCGGCAAGGTTGTCTTTTTGCTTTAATTCGATGATTTTATTTCTGGCAATTTCCGAGACGGTAACCATAGTCAGTAGAAAATGAAAAGTTTGAGAACGAAGAACACCTATAAAACGGCGTATCTGTTCGTTATCTTACTAACTTTTGCCCAATCCGTAAAGTTTCACTCGTAAGCGGTTCGGGACTTTTGTTCCGAACCGCCCACCCATCGTACATCATTTGCTCAGTTATGCTTACCAATCTTGAACACGTCGGCATTGCCGTCCGGGACCTTGCCGCGTCGAACGAGTTGTTCGCTAAGCTGCTCAATGCCTCACCTTACAAAGCCGAAGCAGTTGAAGCCGAGGGAGTAACTACGTCGTTTTTCCGGGTGAACGAATCAAAAATTGAACTCCTTGAAGCCACCCGGCCTGATAGCCCGATTGCAAAATTCGTCGAAAAAAAAGGCGAGGGGATTCATCACCTGGCGTTTGAGGTAGATGATATCCGGGCCGAAATGCAGCGACTATCGGGCGAAGGCTTTACGTTGCTCAGCGATGAACCAAAGCGCGGGGCCGATAACAAATGGGTGTGTTTCCTGCATCCTAAAGGCACAAACGGTGTATTGGTAGAGTTGTGTCAGGAAATACAGGAAGGAATAAACTGAGCCGAATGCAACCGATAAAAAACCAATTTTGGACGATCCTGCTGGTGTTGAGCGGAGTAGCCGCCAACGCGCAGCTCGTTACCAACGCCGACCGTTACACGCAACCCGGTGTTGACGTGCTGAACTACGACTTTTCTCTTACCCTCAGCGATTCGACTAACCGAATTATGGGTGAGACTACTATCCGCTTCACCCGCGCTGATGACCGCCAGACGGTCTGGTTCGATCTCATCAGCCCCAGAACTGATACGTCTGCCGGTATGCTCGTTCGGGAAGTGCGTCTGGTCAACGGCAAAACGGCTCCGTTTACCCAACGTAACGACCGGGTATTTATCAACCTGCCTGCCAGCCGGTCCGCCGGTGCGGTGGACTCGCCTGCACCAAACCAGCCTACTGATGTGACGATCCGGTACGATGGTACTCCGGCGAGGGGGCTGATTATCAGCCGAAATAAATTTGGCGACCGTACCTTCTTCGGCGACAACTGGCCCAATAATGCCCGGAACTGGCTCCCCGTTGTTGACCACCCGTCCGACAAGGCAACGTGTTCGTTTACGGTCAATGCCCCGGCAGTATACCGCATTATCGCCAACGGTAAGTTTCTTGGCGAAGCACCCGCGCCGGGCGAATCGGCGGCTACGGCCCGTACCGTAACGCGCTGGCAGGAAACCACGCCGATCCCCACCAAGGTCATGGTGATTGGCGCGGCCCGCTTTGCAGTCGATGATGTAGGTTCGGTAAATGGGGTACCGGTGCAAAGCTGGCTGTATCCTAACGATAGCCAGAAAGGGTTCATTGATTACCAGCCAGCCAAAGAGATTCTGCGCTGGTTCATCGACAAAATTGGTCCGTACTCGTATGAAAAATTAGCCAACGTACAGTCCACAACGATCTTTGGCGGGATGGAAAATGCGAGCTGTATTTTTTACAACGAGAAAATTATAGTCGGTAAAAAAGACTCGGACGTTGAAGCGTTGCTGGCCCATGAAATTGCACATCAGTGGTTTGGCAACTCGGCCACCGAAGCCGACTGGTCGCATTTGTGGCTCAGTGAGGGCTTCGCTACGTACTTCTCGGCTCTTTATCTCGAACACGCCTACGGACGCGATACGCTCAACGCGGTGCTGAACCAGAACGAAAAGCAGATTTTCCGGTACGCGGCCAAGCATCCTAATAGCACCGTTATCGACTCGACCACCACGAATCTGGTCGATTTGCTGAACCCCAACTCCTACCAGAAAGGCGGCTGGGTATTGCACATGCTCCGCCACGAAGTTGGCGATGATGCGTTCTGGCGCGGCATCCGCGACTATTACGCAACTTACCGCAACGCCAACGCCCGCACCAGCGATTTTCAGACGTTGATGGAAAAGGCATCGGGTAAGAAGCTGGACTGGTTTTTCCGGCAGTGGCTCCACCAGCCGGGCTTCCCGGAACTGGTCTGGGAATCGCGCTACGACGCGGGGAAGCGGCAGTTGGTGCTTGACGTCCGGCAGATTCAGAAGTCGGGCATGTTGTTTACGGTGCCGCTCGTGTTCAGCATCCGCAACGCCAGCGGCCGCGAGATACAACGTACGCCCAAACTGACGCTGAATCAGCAAAGCCAGACCTTCACCGTGCCGCTAACTACCAAACCCGCCCGAATCATTATTGACCCTGACAACACCGTCCTGATGCGCACCGACGCCACCGAACGCACCCAACCAGGTAAGTAATTTCCGTACCTTGCCAGCCAGACTACGTAACCCGGACGTCCACGTCTGGTAGCCGCAAGGCTAACAACGTAGCTGGTCTTTTCTTAGCCTTGCGGTTACCGGACGTGGACGTCCGGTCTACATCTATCCCATACGTCATGCTAAAGCGCGTTTCCATCCAGAACTTCAAGAGCCTGAAAGACGTCACGCTCGACCTGCAAAAAGTCAACCTCTTGATTGGCCCGAACAACTCTGGCAAAACGAATTTTTTGAAGGCGTTGGAGTCTATGGAGCTTGATTCACCTACTATTCTTAAGGAGAAGATTAGAACCGTACACAATCGCGATTATAATTCTGACGTATCAATAAAGTTGGTTGTTGATAATACAGGTTTTACTTTCAGCGATGAAAAAATAATCGAAGAGATATTTGAAATAAATACCAGTAATATCAATGAAGTAAAAATTCACTACTTTGTTATATCTGGCGGTGATCGACGCTTAAATGCATTTGAAAGTTATGATTCAAATAAAACATCAAAATTGGGTGTATTTAAAATTTACAAACCTGACCCCAATCTTATATCAAAGAATTCAGATTTGAAAGATGTAGTTGAGTTAAATTCTAACTGCTCCAATCTTGTACCATACATACTTAATTTGAGTCAAAATCACAGGAAAGCATTCGCCGAATTAGAAGGTAATTTAGAAATGTGCGTAGGAGATTTGGTTGGAGTTAGTACTCCGGCAGTTTCTGATTCTGACTTTACTCAGTTGAGGCTGAAGATGTTTGATAAAAATGGCATTGACTACTGGGCTGATGAAGTATCAGAAGGAGTGTTGTATTTTCTTGCTTTACTCTGTATCATAAATCAGCCTAATCCACCAAAACTACTTCTTCTCGAAGAGCCGGAAAAAGGTATTCATCCACGGCGAATTCGGGAGGTGATGGATTTTATTTTTCGATTAGCCGAGGAGAAAGACGTGCAGATTATCTTGACGACGCATAACGAACATGTGCTGGATGATTTTTCTACGCGGCCTGAATCGGTATTTGTATTCGATAAGGATGACGAGGGAGCAACCTATGTCCGTAATCTGCAGCGCGATATTATCGAACCTACCAACGCCCGAAACAAGGAGTTGGGACTTGACGAGATTGACCTGACAACAAATTTGAGTGAAAACTGGCTTTACGGACTGTTGGGAGGAGTTCCTTCCATACCATGAGTAAGACGCTACGGTACACATTAGTGGGAGAGGGCTTTGCCGAATATCAGTTCATTCCGGCTTACATGACGTGGGCAGCCGCTCAGACTGATGATTTGCAGATTGTTAAATCGAACATTCAGATTCCCATCACGAAGAATTCGAGTGTATCCAAAGTATTGCAGGAAGCGGGCAAACTGTGCAATCAGTCCTTTGCCGATACCAGAAATCCGTGCGATCTATTTCTGGCGGGTATCGACTTAGACAAACCAGATTTTACCGACGAACTGGACTACCACGCTGAACGCATCCGGGAGTTGAAAGAGAAAATGGGCAAAGTTTACCGGCTATATGAAGACCGAACCATTTTATACGTTCCTGTTCAGGCAATTGACTGCTGGGTTTGGTATGTGCAGCACAAAGCAACGGCAAATAGCTTAGAATCGACGGGCAAGGGCGATACGAAAAAGGCAGTTTACGGTAGTAATAACCCTGACCGACAACGTATTGAGAAGGTGGTTCGTGAAGCGGCAGCACAGGCTGATTTTGCGAAACTCGCTAAACAATCACGGAGTTTCGCCCATTTTCATAAACAGGTGAACGACTTCCTCGAACACTATAAAACCTCATCAACATGAACTACTACAATTCCATTATCGACACCATCGGCAATACGCCGTTGATTAAGCTGAACCGGGTTACGAAGGGCATTCGCGGGACGGTATTGGCGAAGGTCGAGTATTTTAACCCCGGCAACTCGGTGAAAGATCGGATTGCCGTCAGGATGATCGAAGACGCCGAAAAGCAGGGCGTACTGAAACCCGGCGGCACCATTATCGAAGGTACGAGCGGCAATACGGGCTTCGGACTGGCCCTGACGGCCATTGCCAAAGGCTACAAGTGCATTTTTACGATGGCCGATAAGCAGTCGCAGGAGAAGATCGATATTTTGCGGGCGGTAGGAGCGGAGGTGGTTGTTTGTCCCACCAACGTAGCGCCCGACGACCCGCGCTCGTACTACTCGGTCGCCAAAAAACTGCACCGCGACATTCCCAATTCCATCTACCCCAACCAGTACGATAACCCGTCGAATGCCGTAGCGCACTACGACACGACCGGTCCCGAAATCTGGCGCGACACCGACGGGAAAATCACCCATTTTGCGGCAAGTGTGGGCACGGGCGGTACGATCAGCGGTACGGCAAAATTCCTGAAAGAGCAGAATCCCGGCATCTTCACGCTTGGTCTGGACACTTACGGTTCGGTATTCAAGAAATATAAGGAGACCGGCATTTTCGACCCCGGCGAGATTTACCCTTACCTGACCGAAGGCATTGGCGAAGATATCCTGCCCGAAAACGTTGACTTCAGCGTCATTGACCAGTTCGAGAAAGTGACTGACAAAGACGGGGCGATTATGGCCCGGCGACTCTCGCGTGAGGAAGGGCTGTTCATTGGCTGGTCGTGCGGCACCGCTGTGCACGGGGCGTTGGAGTGGGCCAAAGACAACCTGACCGATACCGATGTGATGGTGATTCTGCTGCCCGATCATGGTACGCGCTACCTCGGCAAAATTTACAACGATACCTGGATGAAGGATCACGGGTTTCTGGAAGATCGCGCCTTTAAAACCGCCCGCGACATTGTGCAACACAAAAACGGTGCGTCGCAGCTCACGACTATTGGGTCGGGCGTGAGCGTGAGTCAGGCCATTCAGGTGCTGAACCGCCACGGCATTTCGCAGATTCCGGTAACGGACGCTGAGGGCCACATCGTCGGTAGCCTGACCGACAGCACCATCCTGAACCGGCTCATCGACGACCCGTCCGTCAAAGACTGTATGGTGAGCGCGATCATGGACAAACCCTTCAAATTCGTGGGTCTCGATAACACCGTGGACGCCCTCTCTTCGCTCATCGACCGCGATAACAAAGCTCTGCTCGTTCGGGACGAACACCAGCAGGTACACATCATCACCCAGGCCGATTTACTGGCCGCCATGACGACCTAACTCAAACAGATTCTTTTCGATAAAGACATTGAAACCGTTTGGCAGAATACTACTGGTTAGAATTGGGTACTAATTCGGTAAAATCTGTCAACGCATTTGCACGATTCTTGGTTAAATTTGTAAGTACCGCCTAATCACCCTGTTCGCTCAGCTATGTGTATCTGGTCCAATACCCGGTTTCGTTATTCGTTGCTCACAGTTACGGCGGGCCTGTTCAGCGCGTCGGTCTGGCTGACGGCCTGCCAGTCATCAGTCGAGAAACCGGCTGATATTGTAGCTGCTGAAGCGAATCTGCCAGAGCGGGTTGACTATAATTTGCATGTCAAGCCAATTTTGTCGGATCGTTGTTTTGCCTGTCATGGACCGGATAAGGCCAAGCAAAAAGCCGGTTTGCGGCTCGACACGCCCGAAGGAGCCTACGAAGTCCTCGCCAAAAGTGGCCACCGCGCCGTAGTGCCGGGTAACCTGGCCAAAAGCGAGCTCTTCCACCGAATTACCAGCACCGACCCGGAAGAGGTGATGCCCACACCGGAGTCGAACCTGACGCTGAATGCCACCGAAAAAGCCACGCTGCTGCGCTGGGTCGAGCAGGGGGGCGAATACAAAGAACACTGGTCGCTGATTACACCCACGAAACCAGAGGTGCCGGAAGTATCCGATGGCGGCTGGGCCAGAAATGATATCGACCGGTTTGTGTTCGCCAAAGCCAAAGAGAAGGGACTGACGCTGAACACAGAAGCCGACAAGACGACCCTGCTCCGGCGCGTCACCCTCGACCTGACCGGTTTGCCACCCACTGTTGCCGAGGTTGATGATTTTTTGGCCGATAATAGCAAAAACGCCTATGAGAAAGTCGTGAACCGGCTCCTGCGCAGCCCGCACTATGGCGAACGGCAGGCTGTTGAGTGGCTCGATGTGGCCCGCTATGCCGACACGCACGGCTATCAGGATGACGGTCCGCGCACCAGTTGGCCCTACCGCGACTGGGTAATCAGGGCGTACAACCGTAACCTGAGTTTCGACCGGTTCATTACGTGGCAACTCGCGGGGGATCTGCTCCCGAACCCCAGCAAAGATCAGCTGGTTGCCACGGCCTTTAACCGGAACCACCAACAGAGTCAGGAGGGCGGCATCGTAGACGAAGAGTACCGGACCGAGTACGTAGCCGACCGTACGGCTACGTTTGGCAAAGCCATGCTGGGTCTGACCGTAGAGTGTGCCCGCTGCCACGACCACAAATACGATCCTATTTCGCAGAAAGATTATTTTTCGCTGTTCGCGTTTTTCAACAGTAACAACGAGCGCGGGCAGATTCCGTATAATGGCGAAGCAGCCCCGACCATCACGCTGACCACGCCCGCAGTGGACGCGCAACTGGCATTCATCCAGAAAAAGCTGACGCCCCTTCAGCAGCAACTAAACGTAAACCGGCCCGATTATCAGCAGCGATTCGGTCGGTGGCTGGCCAGCAATCCGGCAGAAACGGTGAATCCTGACGCGGGTATGATTGCCCGGTATACGTTTGACGAAGCCAACCGCTCCGATATTGATGCGTTCGAAAAAGTAAAGAATGACCAGAGGAAGCTGGAGGAGGCCAGAAAGAAGGCCGAAGAGGCCCGCGAAACTGCCCGGAGAAAACCCAATGACAAGACGCCCCCCAAGCCGGAAACGAAAGAGCCGCGCAAGCCCAAAACGGCCGTTGAACTGCTGAAAGACCCGCGCAACGCCTTCGTCAATCTGGTGAATGATACCCTGCCCGCCCGGCTCGGTGGCGACTCGCAGAGTCTGCCCTATCCGGTACCGGGTCGTTTCGGGAAGGCCCGTTTTCTGCCCGGCGACAGCTTCATTTATCTACCTTCCGAACTGGGCGAGTTTGAGCAGAATCAGCCGTTTACCATCAGCAGCTGGTTCAAACTGGCCAAACCCGGTTTGTCTGGTACGCTCATGGGGCGCACTACCGGGCCGATGGATGGACAGCGGGGCTACCAGCTCGATTTACTGCCCGACGGGCGGCTGAAAGTGAACTTCAACCACGTTTGGCCCGCCAACTCCATTGACATTGAAACGGTAGGTAAGGTGCCGGTTAACGCCTGGTTTCAGGTGGCTATTACCTATAACGGTATGGGCCGGGCCAATGGTCTGACGCTCTACTTTAACGGAAAACAAACGCCAACCCGGGTCATTGCCGACAACCTGAAACACAGCACGATCTGGGGTAAAGATAAGACTCACTGGGCGCAGCACGAGTTTTTCGTAGGCCGGATGCACGATTACTTCTACAAAGATTTTGCCGTCGATGAACTACGCCTGTACAACCGCTGCCTGACACCACTCGAAATGCCCCGCCTGGCTGGTGGTGCCGATATGGTGTCACAGACGCTGCAAACGCCCGTTGCCAAACGTAGCCCGGCGCAGCGCACTGGACTGTACCAGTATTACGTTACGACGCACGATCTGGCCTACCGGACCGCTTTTGCTGAAGCGATGAAACTGCGTGGAGAAAAGATCATGCTCTATACCAACTCCGATCAGGTGATGGTGATGCAGGAGCAGAAAACGCCCCGCGTTACGCACCTGCTCAATCGGGGCGTGTACGATGCCCCCGGCGAGGTGGTAACGCCTGCCGTGCTCCATAGCCTGAAACCGATACCCGACGGAACACCGAAAAACCGGCTGGGCCTGGCCAAATGGTTACTCACCGTCGATAATCCGTTGTTTAGCCGGGTCATGGTGAACCGGATGTGGCAGCAGTATTTCGGGCAGGGGCTGGCCAAAAACAGCGACGACTTTGGTAATCAGGGTGCGTTGCCGAGCCACCCCGAACTACTTGATTATCTGGCGGTTCGCTTCCGCGACGGCGACGGTCGGCCCGGAACGGTGGCATTGGCCAACCGGTGGAACGTGAAGGAAATGCACAAGTTCATCGTTATGTCGGCCACGTATCGGCAGTCATCGGCTGTGCCGGAGAAAAAACGGGAAGCTGACCCGGACAATATATTTCTGACGCGCGGACCCGGCTACCGGATGGGGGCCGAGCAGGTGCGGGATAATGCCCTGATGGCAAGCGGCTTACTGAATCAGCAGATTGGTGGGCCAAGCGTATTGCCCTATCAGCCCGATGGCATCTGGGAAGCCTTAGCTACGCGAAACGCCGTAAAATACGAACGCGATCACGGCGACAGTCTGTACCGCCGTAGTATGTATACCATCTGGAAACGCTCGGCTCCCCCGCCGATGATGCTGAATTTTGATGCTGCCGAACGGCATACCTGTATTGTTCAGCGTCAGAAAACCAGTACGCCCCTGCAGGCCCTCGTTACGCTCAACGACCCGCAGTTTATAGAAGCCGCTCGGGTGCTGGCGCAGCGGGCTATGGCCAAAGGTGACCGGGGCGATAAACTGCTGATCGATGCCTTTAAGGCGATCATCAGCCGCCCCGCCCGCCCTCAGGAACTCGTTCTCATGCAGCAACTCTACGCCGAAGAACTGGCCGACTTCAAAAAGAACCCAAAACGGGCGCAGGAATTGCTGACAGTCGGCGAATACCCGGTTGATAAAAACCAAAACCCCGCCGAACTGGCCGCCTGGACCGTAGTGACCAGTACGATTATGAATTTTGACGAAGCGATTGTGAAGCGGTAGAATAGCGTTTTGTCATTCCGACGGAGGAGGAATCTCTTTGTAGTTAGTGGGTCTGTTGCTATATGGAGATATGGAGATTCCTCGTTCCTCGGAATGACAAAAACGCAAATGACAAAAGCTGATCCCCAATATTATGGACATACAGGACGAAATACACGATCAACTGAGCCGCCGGAATTTTCTGGGGCAGGCGGGCGCGGGCCTCGGCACTGTCGCGCTGGCATCGTTGCTCAATCCGGGAAATCTGTTTGCGGGCGCATCCACGCCGGGCGAAAATCCCGCTGTAGGCAAGCCGCACTTTCCACCGAAGGTAAAGCGGGTGATCTACCTGTTTCAGAGTGGCGCACCGTCGCAGCTTGAACTCTTCGACTACAAACCCAGGCTCGAAGCCATGTGGGGGAAAGACCTGCCCGCATCGGTACGTAACGGGCAGCGACTCACGGGGATGAGTGCCGGACAAAGCCACTTTCCGCTAGCCGCGTCGAAATATAAGTTTGCCGAGTACGGGCCGGGGCGCATGACCATCAGCGAGTTACTGCCTCACACGGCGCGGATGGCGGGCGATCTGACCTTTATCAAATCGATGAATACCGAGGCCATTAACCACGATCCGGCCATTACGTTCTTCCAGACGGGTAGTCAGCAGGCGGGCCGACCAAGTTTCGGCTCGTGGGTCAGTTACGGGCTGGGGTCCGACAATCAGAATATGCCTGCCTTTGTGGTATTACTCAGCAAAGCCCGCGGGGGCGATCAGCCGCTGTACGCTAAACTGTGGAGTAATGGCTTTCTGCCATCGGTGCATCAGGGCGTCGTTTTTCGGTCGGGGCCAGACCCGGTATATTACCTGAATAACCCGCCCGGCATCGACAAAACCAGCCGTCGGCGGATGCTGGATTACCTGACCAAACTGCACCACGAACAGACGCAGCACGTGCTGGACCCGGAGATTAACAGCCGCATGGCGCAGTACGAAATGGCGTACCGGATGCAGACGTCTGTACCCGAAACGCTCAACATCAGCAAAGAGCCAGACTATATTTTCGATATGTATGGCCCCGACAGTCGCAAGCCCGGCACCTTTGCCGCTAATTGCTTGCTGGCCCGGAAGCTGGTTGAGAAAGACGTTAAGTTTGTGCAGTTGTACCATCAGGGCTGGGATCAGCACGGCAACCTGCCCAACGACATAAAAATCCAGACCGAAAGCGTGGATCAGGCGTCGGCAGCTCTCGTCACGGATCTGAAACAGCGGGGTTTGCTGGACGATACGCTCGTGATCTGGGGTGGTGAGTTTGGACGCGGACCCTACTCGCAGGGCAAACTCACCCGCGATAACTACGGGCGCGATCACCACCCCCGCGCGTTCTCGCTCTGGATGGCAGGTGCGGGCGTGAAAAAAGGCCTGGTTTATGGTCAAACCGACGATTTTGGGTACAACGTCGTGAAAGACCCGGTACACGTTCACGATTTTCAGGCTACCATCCTGCACCTGCTGGGCGTGGATCACGAGAAACTGACCTTCAAAAGCCAGGGCCGACGCTACCGCCTGACCGACGTACACGGTAAAGTTGTGAAGCCGCTGCTGGCATGAGTTACCGGCAGAAATTTATATCTTGTGATAGAAACCTAATTTGATGAGCCGATGGAAGCTACTGCTATCAAACTCCCCGATTCACTAACTGAAGACGAATTAGTGCGGATTCCGGCAAGCTGGGAAGAGTACGAATCGTTGATTGACGAGACACCCTACACCATTCAATTTTTAAACAACGAGATTATCATGAGTCAGGCGTCGCGTTCGCATGAGTCACTAGTTATGATTCTGGGTAGGTTGCTGTCTAACTATTTTTACGATCAGGAGGAGTATGATGTGCTGGGTAGTAATGTCAAAATCGTTATTCCGGGCCGGGTCGGGGATTTCAATGCGGATGTGTCGGTCGTGAAAGAACCGATAAAGTACGGCCTTACTGCAAGCGGGACCGTCTCAACTATGCGTATCGAGAATCCTGCAATCGTCATAGAAGTTTTGTCTAACAGCACCCGCCGGTTCGACCTTAACGAGAAGCTGGAATACTACAAACAAATTCCGTCGCTACAACACGTCCTGTTTGTGGACCAGAATCGACCTTTTGCAACGACCTATTCCCAAACGGACTTGCCTGATGAGTGGCTCAATCACGATTATCATTCCCTCGATGCAACGGTACGGCTGGGTGAGCTGACGCTACCAATGGCAGAGATTTACCGCAAGACGGTATTTGACGCTTAAGTTAGGGTCCTGCTAACCATCTGGCCCGGTTCGGCGTTTACAGGGTAGTTGCCACTGTCTTCTGCATCTCGTATGGATTTCGTCGATTATTATAAAGTGCTGGGTGTTCCGAAAACTGCTTCGGACGATGACATTAAAAAAGGGTATCGAAAACTGGCCCGCAAGCATCACCCGGACCTAAATCCGAACGATGAGGAAGCCAACAAAAAATTTCAGCAGCTTAACGAAGCCAACGAGATTCTGAGCGATCCCGAAAAGCGTAAACAGTACGACCGCTATGGCGAAAAATACGGTAAAGACTGGCAGCACGGCGAGCAGTTTGAAGCCCAGCAACGTCAGCAGCAGCAACGCCGGTCGTCGGCATCGGGTGGCCCTGGTGCGGGTGGTGGTACAGAGTATGACTTCGGGGATGGGTTTGGTGGGGCCGATTTTTCCGATTTTCTCTCGTCCATGTTCGGCAGCGAAGGCCGGGCCGGGACGGGTCGTCGGCAAGCCAACTTCCGGGGGGGCGACTACCAGGCCGAGTTGAACCTGAGCCTGCGCGATGCCTATACCACCCATAAGCAAAATCTGAACCTCGATGGTAAAACCATTGGTATCACCGTTAAGGCAGGGGTTGAGAACGGCCAGAAAATCAAACTTGCCGGCTACGGTGCACCCGGTACCAACGGTGGCCCCAACGGTGATTTATACATTACATTCGTTGTGGCCGATGATCCACGTTATAAACGTAAGGGCAACGATTTGTACGTCGATGAGGAAATTGGCCTATACACGGCGGTACTTGGTGGCGAAAAAATCATTGAGACGCTTGATGGAAAAGTAAAGTTGAACGTAACCCCCGGTACGCAGACCAACGCCAAAGTCCGGTTGAAGGGTAAAGGTTTCCCGGTGTATAACCAGACCGACGTATTTGGCGATTTATACGTGCAGTGGCAGGTTCGTATTCCTACCAGCCTGACCGACGAGCAGAAGGAATTGTTCCAGAAATTAGCCGAGCTCTAAGCCATGACTACGAACCAACTCATCTCCATCCGCGATTTCTGCGTCTATAGTCACGTTGAAACCACGTTTATTACCCATCTTGAAGAGCGCGGCCTGATTCAAACGACGATTATCGAACAGACAAGCTACGTATCCTACGCACAGTTGCCCCGGCTCGAAAAATTTGTCCGGCTCCATCAGGACCTGGCCATTCATCCCGACGATCTCGATGTGGTGAATGACCTGACCGAACGGATGGAAGATTTACAGCAGGAATTGACCAGTCTGCGCAACCGGTTGCTTTTTTACGAATCACGATAGAAGCGTACTTTGCGATATGATGATTCGACTATCGCTGCTTATTTCCTTTCTTTTTACAGTCCATATCCTGATGGCTCAACCCGCCAAACGCCCCCGCGACTACGGTATCCGGTTTGGGGTGCTGCCAACGGGTACGCTCAACGCCATTACCGACGTGCCGGGCGTCCGGGTTGGACAAGTGACGATAAATCAGGGTGATAGCGTCAGGACGGGCGTAACGGCCATTGTGCCGCATATCGGCAATCTGTTCCAGCAGAAAAGCCCCGCGGCTATTTACATTGGCAATGGCTTCGGCAAACTCGCCGGTTATAGTCAGGTCGAGGAACTTGGAACCCTCGAAACCCCCATTGTCCTGACCAATACGCTTAATGTTCCCACTGCCGCCGACGCGCTCATTGACTATACCCTGGCGCAACCCGGTAACGAGCAGGTGCGGTCAGTAAACCCCGTGGTGGGCGAAACGAACGATGGTTTCCTGAACGACATTCGCGGACGGCACGTAACGAAGCAACATGTACTGGATGCACTCAAAAACGCCAAAACCGGGCTGGTGGAAGAAGGTAACGTCGGGGCCGGTACGGGAACAGTATGTTTCGGCTTCAAAGGCGGCATCGGTACGTCGTCGCGCAAGTTGCCAGCATCGTTGGGGGGTTATACGGTGGGCGTTTTGGTGCAGACGAATTTTGGTGGCGTGCTGCAAATTGCCGGAGTGCCGGTGGGTGTAGAGTTGGGCAAGTACTCGTTTAAAGAAAAGCTCGACGGGTCGTGTATGATGGTGGTGCTGACCGATGCCCCGCTGGATGCCCGCAACCTGAAACGGCTGGCCAAACGCGCGTTCATGGGCCTGGCCAAAACGGGCGGTATTGCCTCCAACGGTAGTGGCGATTACGTAATTGCGGTCTCGACGGCCTTCCAAATCCCCAACGAAACAGCTAATACGCTCGACACGCTGCAAGTCCTGCGCAACGACAACACCTCGCCCCTGTTCATGGCCGCCATCGAAGCCACCGAAGAAGCGATCATCAACTCGCTCTTTGCCGCCAAAACCACAACCGGCGATGCCGGACACCGCGTAGAGGAGTTGCCGATTCAAAAAGTGATTGAGCTGCTCCGAAAAGCGGGACAGGCGCGGTAAGAATCTAACCCCGCTTCATGGCCACACGGCCCAGCATTACGGCCAGTCCGGCAAAGGCCAGCGCACCCAGTAGCATATAGCCACCCTCGCCCAGCACACCGGCCAGCGCGGGTTCGAGTGTCAGACTGGCCAGCGCGTTGAAAATGCCGTCGTTTACCGACAGCAACGCCACCGCTACGCCCGCCAGCGCACCACCCGCCACTAAACCCGTTGCAAACAGATTGCCGCTACCCAGATCCGGGTCGTCATCAATTCGGTTCGTGCGCTTCTGATTCCAGTCGACAATCGACTTGACGAGGCCACCGGCAAAAATGGGTAGGGTCGTGGACAGTGGCAGATACAACCCCACCGCAAAAGCCAGCGCACTGACGCCCACCAGCTCGAACACGAACGCGATGAACGCACCCACCAGGACAAACTGCCAGTCGAGGTTGAACGATAGCAGACCCTTGATGAGTGTGGCCATAAGCGTACCCTGTGGAGCCGGAAACTTGTCGGAACCGATGGCATGCGTAATGCCCTGCGCCACCAGATCGGGCGTGGGCGAGTCCAGAATCTTGACCGTGGCTCCCACCACCAGCGACGACACGATAACACCGATAAACAGGGCCATCTGCTGATATTTCGGCGTGGCACCCACCAGATAACCCGTTTTCAAATCCTGCGACGTAGCCCCGGCGTTGGCGGCTGCCACACAAATCATGCTGCCCACCACCAGCACCGCCGGTTCGTAGAGATTACCCGTCAGACCGAAGCCGATGAATACCAGAGCCGTACCCATGATCGTGGCGATAGTCATGCCCGATACCGGCGATGAACTTGATCCGATCAACCCCACAATCCGGCTGGCAACCGTCACGAAGAAGAAGCCAAACACGATTACCAGTACCGCAATCAGTAGCTTAGTTAGGATGGAATCGCCGGGAATCTGCGGCAGCACGGCCATCAACGCCACCAGGGCCACACTGCCGATCACGACAACCCGGACGCTCAGATCCTGCTCGGTCCGGGGCGTTTGGGCCGCTTCGCTCAGTTGCTCTTCGGTTTCAATGGCCTGTAGCGATGCCTTACTGAAACTCGACCGGAACGACGAGATGATGGTCGGAATCGTTTTGAGCAGCGTCATAAATCCGCCCGCCGTCACGGCTCCCGCGCCAATCTGTCGGATGTACGCCCGGTAAATAGCGGCTGCGGTATCGGCAAAGGTTTTGGTTTCGGGATTCCAGCCGCCCGGCCCGCCCGCTACGTTCAGGTCATTCAAATAGCCGAGTTTCTGGAGTTGTAGGGCAATCACTTCGCCCGGCACCACCGATGCCAGCAACGGAATCAGCCCGAGCCACGCCAGAATACCCCCGCCCACCAGCACTGCCGAAATACGAAAGCCGATGATATAGCCCACGCCCAGATACTCTGGTGTAATCTCACCCGCCACCTGCGCCGACGGGAAATAGCGGTTCGTCTGTTGGGTAGCCCAGACCGGTACTTCGGCAATGACGTGCAATACTTTTTGCAGGAACGCATACAGCATCGCCACGCCCAGCCCTTGGTACGCCATTTTGGCGAAGTTGCCGCCCCGCTCGCCCGCCATCAGCACCGACGCGCAGGCCGTACCTTCGGGATAGGGTAACGTAGCGTGTTCCTGCACAATAAGCGACCGGCGCAGCGGAATCATCATTAAAACACCCACCAGCCCACCCAGAATTGACAGCGTCAGGATAGTCCAGTAATTGAAGAAATCAGCCCCGACGCCATCGGTCAGAAACAGAAACCCCGGCATGGTAAACACCACCCCCGACGCGATGCTCTCGCCCGCCGACCCGGTAGTCTGGATAATGTTATTTTCTAAGATCGTCGTGTTCAGAAACCGCCGACCCAGCGAGATAGCCAGCACCGCAATCGGAATGGACGCCGACACCGACAGCCCGGCTTTGAGCGACAGATACACAGTGGCCGCGCCGAACAACACGCCAAATACGGAGCCGGTAATAATGGCTTTGAGCGTGAATTCGGCGGGCGATTCTGTGGCGGGAACAAACGGTTTGTGAACGGGTGGGGTAGACTGCATACGGGATGGCTTTATCTATCCGACAAAGTAAGCAGATTGCCGCAGTTACTTTCTGCTTGACATTGTGCTTTTATAAGCCCAACTTTACATACCCAATTTTATTAGCGGAAGTAGCTCAGTTGGTAGAGCGGCAGCTTCCCAAGCTGCAGGTCGCGAGTTCGAACCTCGTCTTCCGCTCCATTGTAATACATTGCAAAAGCCCTGTTCTTGATTGAGCAGGGCTTACTTTTTTTGGATCGGTCTAAAAAAACAATCCCGTTTTTCAGGCAGTTAAGTACATACAGATATGGTCATTCTACCGTCTGCTCAACGCTATGGCACACAATAAAAGCTCTTTAAACCTTTCCCCACTGCTGTATATACGGGGTGTCCTCTACATCGTCATTGGCCTGATTATGTTCGTCTTCGCCAATACTTATTCGTTTACGTCAGGTATTATCATTGGCGTGTTTGCGTTGTTGGCGGGTGGCTGTCAGCTTATTTTTTCGTTCGCTAATCTGCGCGATCTGAAAAACAACGTCTGGGGTGTTCTACACGGTGTAACCGATCTGGCCTTTGGCGGGGCCATGTTCGTGTATTCTCAGGGTACCATTGGGGGGCTTGTGGATGTGCTGGGTATGTGGGCCGTGATGTACGCGTTTCTGCAATCGGTGCAGGCTATGTATGCCTTTATGGCCGCGCGGGGTCCGGGCTGGGTAAGCGGTACCAGCGTTGTTCACTTTCTGAACGTACTTACGGCAGGTGGTCTGGCATTTATGCTGCTTCAATACCCCGAAGGCTTTTACGAGTCGCTTCAGTACGCAGGTATTTTCCCCATCATACTCGGTGTATTGATTATTATTCTGGTACGGGAAATGCAGATCAGAGCTGCCCATATCGCGTAGGTCAACCTGATAGTCCGGCCTGCCGCCTAACCTGTTGCCCAATTGGAACGTATTCAACCTCGCAGGGATAACCGAACAGGCAATTGTCCTTAATGCACTGGGCTACTATATCAGGTACCATCGCTTCCCAGCCGTCTTCGCCCCGCTGAATCATCTCCAGCACATGATCGGTCGAGATATGCAGGTTGGTTTCGTTGTAGTTACGGATGTCTTCGATTTTATCGTTCCTGACCAGATACTGGTACAATGGCTCCAGCGTGGGGGGTAGCTGGAAGTCGTTGCAGGTATAAATGGCGTTGTTGCGCAGGGTAGGGTACACGAACAACTTCACCTTTTTGCTGAACAACGTAGCGAACGACTCCAGAATACCACCCGGCAGAAACTCGTAATGGCCTTCCTCAAAAATGTACTCTAAATTGGGTATCCCCACAATCAGCCCAATCTTGAGCCGCGTGAGTTTAGCCAGATACGCTACGAGTTTGTAGTATTCCAGGTAGTTGGAAATCATTACGGTCTGGCCCATCGAACACAGAATATCGACCCGGTCCAGGAAGTCTTTCTCATCAATGCCCTGATCGCTTGCTTTTAGGTTGTGCAGGGTCAGCTCGGCCATAGACACAACGCGGCTGACATCCACGTCGGGTTCGGCCTGAAATTGCTTCAGCCCGTTCTGGATCATGTCTAGCTGCACGTTGGTGAGCGGACGCAGCCGCCCGCGCATAACCAGAATGTGCTTCTTGTACAAAGCCTCGGAGGGTTGCATTACCTGTCCGTCTGGACCGAACAGGGCCGCGTCGGTAAAGCCGTTGCGTACCAGGTGCAGACTCATCAGCCGGTTGTCAACGTCGGCAAAGTCGGGACCGCTGAACCGGATCATGTCAATTTGAATCCGCTCCGGCGTCAGGTCGTCCATGAGCGACAGGACCAGCGTTTCGGGCGATTTAGCGTAATAGTAGCAGCCGTAAATCAGGTTTACCCCAATGACGCCAATGGCCTGCTGTTGCAGCACGTTTTCGTCGTCGAGCATTCGGACGTGAATAATTACGTCGTTGTAGCCGGTTTGGGGGCTTAGCTGAAACCGGCACCCAACCCAGCCGTGGGCTTCGTTGGTTTTTTGGAAATTGAGCGCGGAGACCGTGTTGGCAAAGGCAAAGAACGTAGTGTCGGGGCCGCGCTTGTCGGCCAGACGCTTCTCCAGAAGGCTGTACTCTTTCTTCAGCATTTTCACCAGCCTCGATTCTACCACGTACCGACCACTTTCTTCGACCCCGTAGATTGAATCGCTGAACGTCATATCGTAAGCCGACATCGTTTTGGCAATGGTACCCGACGAGCCGCCCACTTTGAAAAACATGGCGGCTGTTTCCTGTCCCGCGCCGATCTCGGCAAATGACCCGTAGATTTTTCGGTCTAAGTTGATACGTAATGCCTTCTGCTTGGTACCTACGTTCTTCTCGTACATGTTGATGGGTGGTTGTGGTCGTATTCCTTTGCGCGACGTAAAGATACAAAACACCAAAAGGTCTATTCTGGTCAACGTTCGTTATCAATGGGTTGTTTTTTGTCATTCCGACGAAGGAGGAGTCTTCAGAGCAACAGCAGAGAAACCTGACCCAACCCAAGATTCTTCCTTCGTCGGAATGACAGAAACTGGCGTTACAACGTACTGAACGCAAAAGGCGGCCCGTTGCCAGACCGCCCTTCCCAGAATACAATACCTATTTCAGTCTGACGACAATTAGCGGGGTTGTTCGATAAACATATTGCCACCCCCCGCTTTCTCATCGAGCGATGAGGCTACTTCTGTCAGCGGAGCAGTGGCCGGTGCAGCCCGGCGGGCCATGCGCGAACCGGTCATCTGAAACACGGCTTCATTGAGTAATAATTCGCTCAAATCGCCGAAGGCTTTCATCCCGAAAGTCGGCTCTTTAACTTCGACCGCCGGTTTAAAGCCATCCGGGTAATCCGAGAAGCCTTCGGCATTGGCAGACTTAAAGGTGAGCGGCTGCATACCCCACTTGATTCGTCCTTTATCATCCGAAATTGTGATCGAGCCCACGTTTTTACCTACGGTGGTCGTGCCAATGGTGATAACGGTCATGAACGGACGCAATCCGTTAATGACCAGTTCGCTGGCCGATGCGGTGCTGCCCGTGGTCAGTACAAATACCCGGTTGATGTTTCCGCCCACATTTTCGGGATAGGCCACAAAGTTCTGATTTCCCCATTTGCCCGCGCCGTACTTTTTATCGGCATCAGCCGAATAGGTGGCGTTCCATTTCTGAGCGTAATACACTTTGGAAGGGTCGATATTTTTGCAGATCAGGCTGGACAGTATGGTCGATGAACTGACGTAGCCACCCCGGTTGTAGCGCAGGTCAAGCACCAGTTCGTTGACGCCCTGACTTCGGAATTTTCCGAAGATACTCTGCAATTTCTGATCGTAGGTGTTTACTGTGCCGCCGTTGGGTTTGGGTACAAACTGATTATAAACCAGATACCCAATTTTTTTGCTGCCAATAGTGTAGGTCGTGTCGAGCAGGATGGGGTTCTCCTGAAAAACAATGGCCGATACAGTTTTGGCCTGTGCATCCTCAACGAGTGTGCCGTTGGCTGATGTAGCAAACGTAAACGTATACGCATCTGATGTGCCGTTGAGCAGAGTGCCGTAATTAGAGCCGGTGAGGGTCTGCCCATTCACTTTGGTGAAGATATCGCCCCGCTTTACGCCCGCCTGGGCCGCCGGTGAGCCAGACAATACGTACAGAACCGAGCCAACCACGTTCGTCCTGCTGGCATCCGTGTAGTACAGCTTGTAGTTTATACCCGTTGTCTTGCTTTCGCCACTCAGCGATGCTTTCAGCTCGTCCGCACTTTTCTGAATCCAGGAGAAACGGTCCCGGTCCGAGTTTGCTGTGTTGTTACGGTCGTAGAGCAGCGACAGGAAGTAATTGTCGGGCGTCTGAGTTTTATTGGTACTGGCCGGGAGTTTATCGTTCCAGAGGTAGTAGTACTGCATATTGGCCAGAATCCAGTCGTTCACTTCCTGATCCGTAACCACGCCACTAACGGCGGTGCTGGACAGAATAGCCGGGTTGGTCAATGGTGTAACGTCGGGGTTTTTTTTGCAGGAAGTCAGGAACGACGTCCCCAAAATAGCCAGCAACAGCGTTGATGGCCACACTCGGTTCAGTTTCATGTAGATTGTTGATTTATACCGGTATAAACGTAAATAACCGATGATTAATTTGCCACGGTAGGTAAAAACAAATCAGTTAGTCAATTTGCCGACAGTCAGCAAAACGCATCCTCGACATGTTTGACCCGTATCTCATTTCCGTTTATAGTTACGGCTACAATGTCGAAACGGACGTCATGCTGCCAGTTATGGGCAAAAATATAATGTTCAGCGGCCTTCATGACCAGTTTAGCCTTTGCGTAGTTCACGAATTCTTCGGGGTTGCCGAAGCTGACATTGGTACGGGTTTTGACCTCTACAAACAGCAGCAGTTTGCCGTTTTGCGCCACAATGTCGATTTCGGCGTGCTGGTAGCGGTAATTGGTAGCCAGAATCTGATAGCCTTTATCGCGAAGGTAGCGGGCGGCTTCGGCCTCTCCCTGTCTGCCGGTATCATTGTGTTGTGCCATGAGTAGAGAATTGGGTACGGTGGAGTAATCGAACGAAAGAAGTGGTTTTGTGTGTTATTTACCTGACCAGAAGGTGACTTCCGGCGTAAAAGAATGAATAGTATTATCAATAAGCAAGTTGATGTCCGGCACCTCGGGCTCGTTGAGTATCAGACCGCCTGGACCGAACAGGAACGATTGTTTGCTCAGATTACGGCGCAGAAACTCCATAACCGCGACCGGCCTGCCCCACAGCAACAGCCTACGCCCAACTACCTGATTTTTTGCGAACACCCCCATGTCTATACCCTCGGTACCAGCGGGAGCATGGCTAACCTGCTCATCGGCGAAGACGACTTGCGCGAGAAGTACGGGGCTACGTTTTTCAAAATCCGGCGCGGGGGCGACATCACGTATCACGGTCCCGGTCAGTTGGTGGGCTACCCAATTCTGGATTTAGATAACTTTTTTACGGACATTCATCGCTATATGCGGTTGTTAGAGGAGAGCATTATCCTGACCCTGGCCGACTACGGCCTGCGGGCGGGGCGCATCGAAGGTATCGGCAGCGACCGGCTTACGGGTGTCTGGCTTGATTTTGACGGTAGTGCTGAAGATCCGGCCCTACGCCCCCGCAAAATCTGTGCGATGGGTGTAAAAGCCAGCCGTTGGGTAACGATGCACGGCTTCGCGCTGAACGTCAACACCGATTTGTCGTATTTTGGCCACATCGTTCCCTGCGGTATTGCCGACAAAGCCGTTACGTCGATGGCCGTTGAACTGGGCCGTGAAATTCCGGTTAACGAAGTAGCAGGCCGGGTGCAGACACATCTGGCAGAATTATTTGAGATGACTATTTAACCGGTGCGCCGATGCGACAGAGGGAGGGAGTTTTTCGCGGAGGAAACAGAGTTCTTCAATTCAAATTTATATCTCTGTGTTCTTCGTGATACCGACCCGTCGGACCGCTCTATTCCTCTGTGTTAAAACCTAAGAAATGAAGAAAGATATCGACTTTTTGCCTGTTGAGGGTGTACAGATTGCCATTGCCCGCAAAGAAAACCTACTGGGCAATTATGACTGGCAGGTGTTTCTGATTAACCAGAACAACATGCCGATTCATACGGTGTTCGTAACTTCGAAAGGATACGGCGAAAAAGACGCCGAAGAACAGAAAACCTCTACTCTGCGGCACTTTTTTGCCGATGTATCCGCCGGGGCATATGAGGTTGTGGAAACGATTCTGCCCGACGTATTTCACCTTAATAATGAATATTGGGTTAGCTATTATATTGATAATCAGATATTCGATAAAAAATTCATCTTTGTTCCCGACAGCATCGTCGAAGCAAATCTTATTCAGATACCCGCACTGGGTCTGGAAGGGATTTTGCACGAGTAATCTGTCAGCAACAAAGCCCACCTTTTACTTATCATGGGCTGACGTCCGTGACCACAAATGAAGAATCAAAATCCAAAAACTAATAAATATAACAAGGCCGCAACAGATAAGCCGACATCTGATCGGGCCGCGTCAGGCCGGGCCGCGTCAGGCCAGGCCAATACGCCCAGGTCTAAACCGGTCAAAGCGGTTAGTACCCGGCCCGGTCCGGCCCGACCCCGCGAACAGGGGGTTGATAAACCAATCCGCCCGGTTCCCCAAAACGATACGTATCTGGACGAATTGAAAGCTGATTTGCTGTCTTTCCTTCAGATCAACGATAAGAAAACGTTTTCGCAGGAGGCCATTCTGGAGCATTTTGGCATTTGGGACCGGCGCACCATTTTCCTGATGCGTGGCTTGCTGGACGAACTCGCCGAAGAGGGTAGCATCAGTCAGCAGTCTGACAAAACCTACCGCGCCGACGCTGACATTAACGCCACCGAAGGTATGGTCGATCACGTAAATGCCCGGTTTGCGTTCGTCATCCCGGTTTCGCCACTCGGCACGCGGGGCGACCGTAACGACGATATCTGGGTCTCGACCGACGATCTGAACGGCGCTGTTGACGGTGACCGGGTTCAGGTTGTTGCTTTTGCCGATTCGCGTAGCGGATCGGGGGGGGGGCAGGCACGTCGGCGTATCGAGGGAAAAGTGACTGGCATTCTGGAGCGGGGCCGCAGCGAACTTGTTGGCAGCATTGAAGTGTCACCAAACTACGGGTTTGTGGTGGCCGACAGCCGCAAGATTTACGACGATATTTTTATCCCGAAAGAGAAACTTGGTAAAGCTAATGACGATGAAAAAGTCATTGTCCGCATCACGAAATTCCCGGAGCCAGGCAGCCGCAAACAGCGGTTTGAGGGCGAGGTGATAACCGTACTGGGCAAGGCGGGCGAGAACAACACCGAGATGCACGCTATCCTGGCCGAGTTTGGTTTGCCTATTGACTTTCCCGAAGCCGTGGAAGCCGAAGCCGAAGCTATCCCGACCAAAATTGGCAAGAAAGACATGGCCAAACGGCGCGACATGCGCGAAACGACCACGTTTACCATTGACCCCGTTGATGCGAAGGATTTTGACGATGCGCTGTCGGTAGCGATACTGGATAATGGTAATTACGAAATCGGCGTCCACATTGCCGACGTCACGCACTACGTTACGCCCGGTACGCTGCTCGAAGAAGAAGCGTTCAAACGCGCTACGTCGGTCTATCTTGTGGACCGCGTGGTGCCGATGCTGCCTGAAAAACTCTCGAACGGTCTGTGTTCACTCCGGCCCAACGAAGACAAGCTGACCTTCTCAGCGGTGTTTGAACTCACGCCCGACGCCCAGATTGTGAAGGAGTGGTTTGGCCGCACCATCACCCACTCCGACCGCCGGTTCAGCTACGAAGAAGCGCAGGATATCCTGAACAACAACCGGGGCGATTTCCTGACCGAACTGCAACTGCTAAACGAACTGGCCTATAGACTGCGTGCCGAACGATTTAAAAACGGAGCCATTAACTTTGAAACAAACGAAATTCGGTTCAATCTGGACGAGAACGGCACTCCGCTGTCGGTCTATACCAAGTTGCGGCAGGACACTAACAAACTCATCGAAGAGTTCATGCTGATGGCCAACCGGCGCGTGGCCGAGTTTGTGCATTCGCTGAGCAAACGGGGACAGGAAAACGTCATGGTGTATCGGGTTCACGAAGAGCCGGACCGCGACCGACTTGCTCAGTTCGCCGAATTTGCCAGTAAGCTGGGTTTTAAACTCAAGACGGATGAGGAACATCTGTCCAGTTCGATGAATAACTTCATGCATAGCATTGAGGGGAAACCCGAAGCGGGTATGTTGTCGCAACTGGCGGTCCGTACCATGTCGAAGGCGCGGTATAGTACCGAAGATCTGGGCCACTTTGGTCTTGCCTTTGAGCGGTATTCGCACTTCACTTCACCCATTCGTCGCTACCCCGACATGATGGCGCATCGGTTGTTGCAGCATTACTTAGACAAGGGCAAACCCGTGGAGCGCGAGCCAGTGGAGGAGCAGTGCAAACACGCGTCGGCCCGCGAAAAAATGGCTTCCGACGCCGAACGCGCCAGCATCAAATACAAGCAGGTCGAGTATATGAGTCTGATGGACCCCAACCGCATATTTGCCGGGGTTATTTCGGGCGTTACGGAATTCGGCATCTTTGTGGAAATCACTGAGAACAGTTGCGAGGGTCTCGTGCGGATGCAGGATCTGAGCGACGATTTTTACGAGTTCGATAAAGAGAACTACCGAATCATTGGGCAGCGCACCAAGAAGATGTACACCTTTGGCGACGTTGTGGAGGTTCGCGTGAAAGAAACCAACCTTGCCCGCCGAAGCATGGACTTCGCCCTCGTGGGTGGCAGCACCAGCCGCGCCAAAGCCAGCGATTTCAAAAGTAACCGGTCAAACGGCCGCACCGAAGTACGATCGTCATCGCGGAGTAAGTCAGGTTCGGACCGCAGCAAAGAGCCAGCCGCCAAAGGCCAGAACCGGCGCGGTGGGCGTGGTAAGCGGTGATGACCCGGGACAACTAACTGAAAATCTGAAATTTTCTTAGCTTTGCCTACATGACACCAGACCGCAGACTTGACCAGTTGGAGCCATTGATGGCTGATTCACTTCAGAAAATTGACCGCCTTATTGAGGGGCAGGGGAAAATTCTTGACTTCGCTGTGAATACAAATGCCGAAGTTCAGGAAATTAAGCAACAGCTTGCTGATTTATCTGAGAGAACAGACCGGCAGTTTGTGGATTTATCGGCTCGGACTGAGCAACAGATTACTGATTTATCTGAGAAAACAGACCAGCAGTTTATGGATTTATCGGCCCGGACTGAGCAACAGATTACTGGTTTATCTGAGAGAACAGACCAGCAGTTTGTGGATTTATCGGCCCGGACTGAGCAACAGTTTGCTGGCTTATCTGAGAGAACAGACCAGCAGTTTGTGGATTTATCGTCCCGGACTGAGCAACAGATTACCGATTTAGCTGCATTGACTCAAAAACAGATAGATGAGTTGAAAACGGGTCAGGAAGCACTGAAAGTAGGTCAGGACTTGATTCTTCAACTGCTCCGCGAAAAACTCGGCTGACATGGATGTATCAGACCCATTCATGCAGGAAGCCATCAACCAGGCCCGGAAAAGCCTTGCCGAAGGTGGTATTCCCATTGGCTCGTCGCTCGTGAAAAATGGCGAGCTGGTGGCATCGGGGCATAACAAGCGGGTGCAGGAGAACAACCCGATTCTGCATGGCGAGATGGACTGCCTCAACAACGCGGGTCGCGTTGGCTCGTTTCGCGATACGGTTATCTACTCTACGCTGATGCCGTGTTATATGTGCGCCGGTACGATTGTGCAATTCAAAATTCCGAAGGTCATTGTGGGTGAGTCGCGGACATTCAGTGGCGCGCGCGAATTTATGGAACAGCACGGTGTAGAAGTCATTGACCTCGACCTGCCCGAGTGCGTGCAAATGATGGAGCAGTTCATTGCTGATAAGCCGCAGCTATGGAACGAGGACATTGGCGAACTGTAACGGGTTATTAAGTCTGTATTTACGTTACCATCGGTGCAATCTGTGTCTCATTAAGACCCATTAAGTAACTAATTATTGCCTTGCGAGCTGTTCAGTCCTTAGCTTTTTTATTTCTTTTCCTGTCCATTTCCAGCACGATAATAGCGCAGCGGTCGCGGTATTGGGAAGACAAACCCGGCACATGGTTGCTGAGCACCGGGCTGGGCGTAACGCGCTATACCGGTGACCTGAACGAGCCGGGCGATTTGGGGCACTTTCAGGCTGGAATTGCCGCAAATCTGGCCGTTTCGTACCGGCTTTCTTACCAGGTATCACTCCGGGCCGAGGGGCAGCTTTACCTGATTCGCGGTGATCAGCAATACACCCGAAACTTCTATAATAACCTGTCTTTTATTAG
>Ga0123337_10000423_pt1 | contig 72274 bp, 60 predicted proteins | sample frozenSSSSmetaG_FD_89792 | JGI IMG/M metagenome (GOLD analysis project Ga0123337, IMG submission 89792) | Glacier valley bacterial and archeal communities from Borup Fiord, Nunavut, Canada, to study Microbial Dark Matter (Phase II) -... | ecosystem: Environmental > Aquatic > Freshwater > Ice >...
AAAAAAAAAAAAAAAAAAAAAAAACACACAATTCACAAACGACCGACTAACCACAATCCAAGCCACCGAGCTTTTCCACCTAGCTTCTCCGCTGTCGAGTATCCTCTTCGTCGTCGGTGTTTCCTCCTCCTCTTCCTCCTCCTCTTCCTCCTCCTCTTCCTCCTCCTCTTCCTCCTCCTCCAATTCCCCCAGTTGGTCATCCTCGTCCTGGTCCCCCTCGTCCTAATCCCCCAGTTGGTCCTCCTCGTCCTGCTCCTCCTCGTCCTAATCCCCCAGTTGGTCCTCCCCTTCCTGCTCCTCCTCGTCCTAATCCCCCAGTTGGTCCTCCCCTTCCTACTCCCCCAACTGCTCCAGCTCTGTCCATAATCTCACCTGCCCGAAGTAGCTGCTTTATCATTGTGTCCTGCTCCTCAACTTTCCCGCCTAGACGTCTTTGCTCGGCCTCCTGCGCCTCATTCTGCCTCTTCAGTGTATCATTTGCGGTCGTCAGAGCCGTATTCTCTTCCGCCTGCTTGCCAACTTGCGTATTCAGCGTCTCGACGTCCTTTTTCAGCTTCTCAATCTTCTGATTCAGTCGCCCGACTTGCGCCGTGGCCACCGCGCCTCGGGGCGTCTGCGGTTGCCCGGCTGCCTGCAACTGGGTCTTCAGCTTTGCATTTTCTTCCCTCAGCTTCCTAGCATCCGCACTCAGTCGAGCAATCTCCGCAGACTCCTCTGGGCTTCCGGCAGCGGGCTGTTGTGCGGGCCCCAGGGCCTTCAACTCTTTCACCTGGTTCTGTAAACTCTCGTTCTGTGCTCGCAGCTCGGAAATATCCGAATGCAACTCCCAGTCCGCCGGCCGGGCAGCCCGTCTCCCTCTTCTTTCCGCAGGGAGTTTTCTTTTCAACTCAACAATCTCCTCCTCCTGTTTCTTAATGCGGTCCGTATACCTCTTTAGCCGGGTGGCGCGCTCCGCCTCTGCGTTCTCGTGATCCTTGATCTTCTGCCACATGTCCAGAACCTTGGTCTTCTCGTCCCCAAGCCAGACGCCCTCGGGCTCCAAGGCCTCAAGATCTCTCCTCAGTCTCGCATTCTCCTCTTCCGCCCGCTCGGCCCGGAGTTTCCAGTCCTTGCCGTCCACGAGCGCGGCGGCGTTCTTGCGCTCCCACTCGCTGGCGCGCGTGCCGTAGCCCGGCTTCACGCAGGTCACCAACGTCGGCTTATCCTTGGCCGCTACGAGCGCCTCCGGCTGGGGAGTGATGAAGATGGTGTGGCCGCCGCGGAGGGCGCGGTACCGAGTGGGGAGCGTCACGTCCAAGAGACCACGGCCCGTCTCCGAGTGAATAGAACGCTGGTCGTGCATCAAGTGGTGCCAGATGTTCCTGTATGTCATGTCGTCGACGCCGGCCAGGATGTAGTTCTGCTGGTAGTCGGAGAAGGCGTGGCGTAGGTCTTCGGGCCTTGTCATCTTGAGCTTGATCTCCTTCGGGACGGTGGCCTCGGCGGCGAGGAGGTCCAGGGTCTGCCCGTAGTCGCGGTCGAGAGTGTGGACTCTGCCGACGAGCACGCGGATGAAGTGGATCAGCTGGCCGATGAAGGTCTGTCTCTTTGGATCATCCTCTGCAAGGTTCAAGGGCAAAGCGCTAAGAAAGCCGCCGGACTCTTGCAGTGCGTTGTCGATGAGGAGGAGAAGGTCGTCGGCATGCTTCATCAAGGTGTCGATGTGAAGATATGGAAGCGGGTTGGCCTTTTCGGGCAACTCGATTGTGCCATTTTTGGCAATGGGCTTGACGCTCTCGAGAGGGCAAACTTCCCGGGCCTCCCTCGGGCCATCTTTCGTATAGAGTTCCATAACGTAGTTCAGCAAACTAGTGAGTGGAGTCAGCTCGTCTGGCTCGTTGCTATCATACGGAGTCGACAGATCGTTGAGGAACGCGAAAGCGTCGACCTCCTTTTCGGCGTCCTCAGGCCTTAGCCCTCCAATAGGGGCACCAGCTCCGCCGCGAAGTTCGCCCGTCACTTTGTCAATCGTCCCGTTCAAGAACCCCTCGCTATTGATCATGTCCCCCCTCCTCGCCACCGTCAAGTGCTTAATCAGAACAATCAGCGCCTTCGCATGCTGCTTCAGCTCCTTCAGGCTCGGCGCGAGATTGGGAACATCGACGTAGCGCCCGTCGTACGTCGTCAGGTAGCTGCAGTTCACGTGCCGCAGCTTCCTCGCCAGCCCGGGGTTCTGCTGCAGAAACGTCGACTTGTACGGCGGCGCGAAGGTCGTCGCCGCGATGGGCGCGACCTCCGCGGGCACGAATCGCACGCGGGCAGACGGCGCGCCTTGCTCCCCGATGGGGTCTGGACCGCCGAAGTCGCTGACGCGGGAGCGCTTGGTGCGGTCGTCGGGTCCGGGCTGTCCCTCTGCACGGCGCCGGCGGTTGCTGGGCTGGCGCGGAGGTAGGGGCGTTGAGTCGACATCGTGAGTTTCGGGTGGTTGTGTCGCTGCGGTAGCCATGGTGATGGTTCGGATATGGATTTTGATGGATTATGTGGCCCGCGGAGGAAGGGGATTGAGGCGATGAGAGAAACGATGAGTAGGAGAGGGGAAGAAGGCTCGAAGCTGGACATGATGATATCGAGATTATAGCGGTGATGGAACAAAGAAATGATACTTGATCGAGTAGCTGAAAACGGAACCGTCTTGATTCGCTCGTGGATGCGTTCTTTGTTGCTGGGAGGGTCGTGCCTTTGTTCATGATCCGTATGCGGAATGCCGCCAGACAGAACATCGACTTTTGGCGACGGCTTTGGATAATGGGATTACGACGGATTGAGAAGATGAATTGAGAAAGATTCGTTGGAGTCTCGTAAACCAGTTGTTAGACGTGTCGCAGGGTGTCTCACAGAGATTTCTATATCCCCACGATGCAAGCACAGACGGAGAAGTGAGAAGTGAGAAGATATATTATTGACTCGCCGACACCCACACCACACACGGCACTTGACGCACGAGGAACTCGAATCGACTCGGTCGGACAAAATGCAGCTGGGAACAGAAAAGTGCATGTGCGCTCGGAGGGGACAGCGAAGTCGCAGATACATACATACCAGTGATGACTGATGAGGCGTGAGGCAGAGGGGCGACCGAAGATTGGAGCACAATGCGCACCGAGAAGTAGAACAATAGTCTTCTGTTTCGATATTGATGCAAGCACTTGGTTCGTCTCAAGTTTTCGTTTTCACATCAGGGATCAAGCCATGTCTGTAATCAGCCACGATGTGACTTTTAAATGCACTGCGTCGTACATAAACAGCATCAGACGGTACGAAGTTATCTTTCTCTCCACCGCACACTCCTCACAACCAACCCTTCCTCCTCTCCTCTCCTCACCAGCAATCACTCGTCCCCGTGATAGAAAGCGGCTAACACGCGGCAGCCCCACGTCTGTCTGCGAAACAAACCAGGCGCAAGACATCCATCACTCACACCATCCACATCCAATGCATGCATACTCTCTACATATTTCGATCCTTCAATTCCTCTCCCTCCTCTAATTACGTATATATGCACATCATCTCTCTCCCACCCCATCCCCACCTCTATCCCACCCATCTACCCATCCCACCCACCTCCAAGACCAAGCAAGTCCCAAACAAGCAATCCGCCCAAACGCCCCGCTAACAGCCGCAGAAACCCCGTCGAGCCAGACCCCAAAACCCGGTCTGGCAGACCACCCCCCCAGATACAGAGCAAGAAAAGGCATGGGTATCGTCGCGTCGTGAACACTCCAAAAAAAAATGCACCCTGCAATCCAGCCACAGCCGCCCCCCTTCCCATCACCTAGATTCACCTCGGCGCCCTCGCGACTTCCACCGCCCGCACTGTCCGCGTCATAACGTCGTAATAATATACAATCACCCCTCCTCCACACCAACAATCCACTCCTTAATCCCCTCCCTCAAGAAGCTCTCCGGCGTATTTCCCCCCTCCTCCTCCGCCCCCTCGCCCCTCGCTTCCGCAACCTCCCGCGCAATCTCCTCCAATGCACCAAGCAGTATCTTCTTCACCTCCCCCCTCGGAACCTCCTGCTCCACCTCCCTCCTCTCCTCGCTCTCATCACGCGCCTCCTCCGGCGCCGGCGCCGGCACAACCGTGCGGATCTTGCTCGTCGATCGCGAGCTCGCACGCGAGTGCGTTGATCTCGGCTTAATCGCCACATTTGCCGTCCCAGCCGCCGTTGATTCCGCAGCGACGGCTTCCGTGTGCGCCGTGATCTTCTCCACGGCGTCGATCAGGCCCGCGTCGAAGCTGATGCACATCTCCTCGTTCCACTCCTCCTTCAGCACCTTGGAGCCGGCGCCTGTTCCGCGTTCTGTGGCTGGTGTGCAGGCGCTTCCGGTGGCGCCGTAGGGATTGCCGTAGATGCTTGTCTTCCCATCGTAAGAATTCGGCAGGGAGCTTGCTTGGCTGAGTTCGGACGTCGAGGGTTGCAGCCTGATGAGCCGGCGGAGACTGATCCGTTTGATGGTGTAGGAAGTGGTATTGGCGATGATGGCCGTGGAGACGGTGACCCAGCGCTCCTCCTCGCCGCTTCGAATGCTGTGGAGCGGTATAGCCGGGGTCGGCTCAGCTGCCATCGATGCTCGGACTTGGTCTTCAAGCGATATCCGCGCGCTCTTGGGATCGATTGACGCGACAGGAATAGCCTGAAGCATGAAGTCGGCGTGGTACTGTGGCAGCCATCCACCGACATTGATCATGCCGCCGTCATCATGCCCGCTCCTGGTGTAATTCTCAAAGCCTTCCAGCTCCGGAGTGATACCGCGACTTGACAGTATGCCAGAGCTGCTCGGACTCGAAATCGCGGACCCAAATGATTCTCGTAGAAAATCTGGCAAGGGGACATCAATATCAATTATTCCATCTGCGTTGATTGAGGTTTTGACAGGACTTTCGTAGGCTCCCGCTGGATGGATAGCTTGCGTCTGCGCCTTGACAGGCTGCGGTGACGTAGTGCTCGTCAGCTCCTGTGGATCGTCTTCCACTGCCTTGTCTGTATCCTCCAATTCAGCAGCATCTCTTTGCCTCTGCGCCTCTTCCACCATTTCAGCTAACTTGCCCCTGGTCTTCGGGCTCTTATCGGCGTCTTTTTCCGAACCTTCCAGGCTCACTGCAGTTGCATCTGTCAAGTTTGTGGAATCTCTCCTCTTTCCGCTCCAGAAACTGCCGAGCACACTGCCCCAGCGTGACTGGGAGTCACTGCTCGCATTGCTATAGCCACCAGTGTCTCCGCGCTTCAAGCTCCGAATCAGGTCATCGGCCGCAAGGCTGCCGCTGCTACCAGGTCTAGGAGCTGGTCCAGTGCCGCGGATTGGTCGCCGAGTGGAAAAGTGCGGAATGGTAGCGACTGGGGTAGCAGTTGAAGTAGTGGCAACACTGTTAGTGCGAGGAGCATTGTAACTGGAGGAAATGGACAGATTGCCTGCCGGTAACACAGAAGCGTCAGAAAAACGATGATGCTCAATTACTTGATTTGCGAGGATAGCAGGTGCAAGTTGCGTTGGAAAGCTCATCGTACGTGGATGCACGTATTTGACACCGATTTTGTTGACTCGGCGTCGTAGGGACTCCTCTCTCAGATTAAGAGGAACATACGACGGTGGTGACTGTGAATATCCACCAAATGGCGTCGATGTGCCTGGTCGATACTGCCGAACAAACGGGACTTGCTGCTGTTGATTATTCGGCAAGAAAGCTGAGAGAAGAAAGATGAGTCGTCTAGCCGCCATCTTTTCATTTGAGACAATGATCGTCCGTGCCTTGATCGGCATCTCATCGTCCCTGCTCGCCCTCTGCTGTCGATAGTTCCGACGTCGATACCAAGTCGGTCCAATAGCCTCCAGCCACTCGGTATGTGTTCCAAGGAACGCCGTGAGAAGATTATAGAAGAAGAACCCTTCTTCTTTCCCACCTGCCCACTTTCCTACCCATCTTGCCTCATCCCGCCAAATACCCCATCGTCCTTGACGAGTGACGACCTGCACAGATTTGATACCACCGACTATTCTCTGTCGTACAAAGTCTATTTCAACTCTGAGGTTTTGATCATTTGCCAAAGAGTATGGCATCAGCTGTACAGTCTTGACATTCGTGCGCATGGGTTTCGCCGGCTTGATATTCTCTTCAACTCTTTTGCCTGACACGGAGATACTGGCGGTTCTTGTATGATGTGGCGGTCGATTCAGTCCCATTGGGTCTGGAGACGAGATATCAACTTGTTTCAGCAAAGTTAAAATATTCGCCGAAGCTACTTCTTGAAGGTGGTCCAGAGTTCGGATAATGATATCCCAGTGTTGTGTGACGACATCAATTCGATCATCTACATCACTGATGAAAGACGAATCTAGTGATTCCACACCGAAACCAGATCCTAGAACGGTCCAACTCGGCTTGAGCGAGTTGAACGAGGAAGATATTGATTCGTTCTCCGCATATGATCCGTCACCTCTGTAAGCCGAGCGAGGAGTCATGGTTTGCTGGCTGGCAGGCAATTGGATCACCAAACCTATCGCATACATGGGTGTTCGTTTCTGTTTGGGTTGCGGCCTCTTCTCCTTCTCCTCGCCCAGCTTCGGAAATGGATAGCTTGTTCCTTCAAGCATACTTGGTGCCTCATCATCTCCGTCATTCGGCAAAGGAACTGGAAAGATACGAGTAACAAGAACTCTCTTCCTCTCGGATAGTCTCGCATGAGTTGCTGTAGAGGTCGTTGTGGTGGTGCTAACACTTTCAGACGTGAAGCTCTGCGCCAACCGACTACTCCTCATGCTCGACCTTCCCAGCGATCCATGCCCTTCGAAAGGGTATGGCGAGTTCTTCGACTCTGTCGGTAGTATGTGCACCTTACTTCCCGTCCCCTTGTACGCCATCACATCGCTGGCGCCAAACATGCAGTTTGCAATCGTGTTAATCTCCTCCCTGTATTCCCTGCTGCTCCTCTGTCCTTCTGTCTCCACGAAGCTTGACTGCCTCGCATGTATACTTGGCCTTCTATCGAAAGCACCAAAATTCCTCGGTGTCTCCTGTGTAATCACCACCGGCTTCGATGTCTGTCCAATGCTCGTCCGTCTCTGGGAGCTGACCGAACCTCTCGCGGTTCTTGAGCCACTGCTCGATACCGGACTTGTCGGAGGCAGCTCCTGCAAGGGATGGCTGTCGTACATCAACGCCGCGGCGTTAAAGGTCGACGTCGCTTCCTGCATCACGATCACCCGCACATCGCGAAGCTCCAGGTCGATATCCGGATTGACGTCGAAGGTGCTCCCCGCCGACGTCGGCAGCGGCACCGTCGACGACGTCATCGGAAACACCTGATCATGCTGATGATGGTAGAGGAGTTCGGCGTCCGGGAACAGCAGATTGCGCGTGTGGATATCCTCCTGTACCGAATCCAGCGAGGAACTGGGGCGGGACGCGTTGTTTGGTGAGCCTCGGCGCGGCGTGAGGGTGGACGCCGCAGTGGAAAAGAGCTTTCCCAACATCTCGATGGATTAGGGCGCAGAGCACTGTGTAGAGTACTTAGATCTCACAGTCTTTGCCGGTGAGGAGTGCCATGTCGAGCATTGCTGCGATGTTGCCGGTGTAACGATCGGAAGGGACGTCGGGTATTGGTGTTGGTGTTGTTGATATCGGATGCGGGAACTTGACGGCGGCAGAGAGGTATATGATGATGATGATCTCAAGGCGATAGATATGATATGTGCTGGTCGACTGGGACTCTGAACTGTGGATTGAAGGAAGATCCCTCGACGTCGATGCCAGAAATGGCCGAGTAGAGAGGGTATAGTATGTATGTAGTATGTATGGATGCAGCTGGCAGTGGATAAGAATGGATGGAGATTGGGAGGAACAAGAGGACGGTCTGGGTGTCTTGTCCTAAGGCGGGAGGCGAGATAGGTCGGTCGGTAGGTCAGTCGGTAGGATGTTGGTAGGGTAGGTAGGTACCTATGTAGTAAGTATCAACGGCTTACGTGCTGCATGCGGAGTACGTGTAATCGAGTAGGCAGGTACCTAGGCAGTAGGTACCCGCATAGCCCAGCGTCCTCAAGCGGATGTGCCTGCCCAATCGATAAATGGCTCAAGCCCAGAAGAGAAGAGCGGTGAACGGTCAAGGCTGAGTGTTAACTCCGAGCGGAGCGGGAGCGGAGCGAAGGAGCCAGACGTATAAGGTACCTAATGTTGTCTTAGATACTTATATATCTTATATATTCATATATACATTCATATATATATTATGTTTCATCTAATGCTTTTCTATTTAAAGTTGAACACCACTTCTTCTCACCTCTCACCTCAACTCTCACTCCTCACTTCTCACAAACACAGAGTAACAGAGCGACTCAGCAGCCTGTACTCTCCTCTGCCGATCCCATCTTATCGCGATTCCTCCCCACACTACCGACCATTTATACCGATGCCGAGCAATGCTAGGTGCAGCTGCATATGTACATGCTTCCTCCGTATCCACAACGCGACAAGGGAAGATTATCCGACGGCAGTCTGGGTCGTTGTTGCTCGTTTTTCCAACGCCGTGATTGTGATTGGGAGGGACGCCTTGACGATCACCTCTATCTTCAGTCTATATTGAAGATGAAGATGAAGATCCTATCCGTCTATGGAGAAAATAGATACCAATGTTCTTCATTCAGCCTGTCTTGATATCACTTGATATGACTCCCTCCATAAATTCGAACCGACGCCATTCTTTACAAAGCTGACTCATTATTCTGATCAGGCACTACAAAGGAGCAGCAGTGCTCGAGCAGTGGAGCTCCCAAGCCCCAAGCCCCAAGTCCCAAATCCCAAGCCATCACATCAACCCTGAGGCCTTTCCAAGATCGGCACTCGGCCGACTAACGACCAACAGCATCGACGCCATTCCTGCCACTTCAAAAGGGGGACGTCTACTGTATGTACGCACTGTACGCCGGGAATGGAGATCGATGCGACGTGACGTCGTAACGTCGTAACGTCGTGGGGATGGATTCTCGCATTCTGGCCAACGATGAGGATCTTGCTAATCGTAGATTGCCCCTTCGCGCTCGCTCTGGTATGCTGACAGCTAATGACGAAACCCCTCGTCGCCTGTCTCTTCATGTATGTACCTATGCAGGCTTGAACATCTCCTAGGAACCTAAGTCTAGCATCCCTCCAGGACAACGATTCTGGACATGAAAATTGAGGAGGATTTCGAGGCCACTATGTACACATGTCACATTATGGCACAAGATCTATTCCATTCGGCCATTCCCCGTGTTATTATCATTTCTATGTTCCCCCACTGGATGAATTATCACGTGCTCCCCCTTTTCCTGAATTTGTGTTGGGTAGTTCAGTGATGGATATTAAATCGATTACCCCCTAAATCAGTGGAGGGCCCTGTCAGTTAGCACCGCGTTTCCCTATGCTTAAGAACCTAAAGAAATAAATTCTGTCTTATAACAATGTAGCTTATATAGGTTATGCTCATAGCTGAGCACTATGGTCGGAATTCCACTGGTGTTAGTGTTATGGCGTAAGACCAGGATGGTGAAAGCACGTGATGGATATTAAGGATATCATCGATATCGTACACACACTACACACACCAGTAACGTGCAAACTTGAGAAGAAGTCGTTATTATATCTGATCCCCCTCACCAATCCAACCTCTCAAGACGCCTTCGCCTTGGAAGAAATCCACGGACGTTAGACAAAACTATTGTTGTTATCTTTGAATTCATCTGCCTCATCCCTTCGTTCTCATTTAAATTGAATTCGAGTCTCGAATTCCATAATCGCAAAATGGGGATCGTCCATATCGTACTCTTTGAGTTCAAAGCAGATGCTCAACCCGAGGAGATCCAAGCTGTAAGCTACATGTCTCCTCATTAACCACGGAGAGGTCAAAATAGGTTAATCTTCGTGGTCAGGCTTGCAATCGGATGCTTTCTCTCAAGGATACGTGTCTTCATCCCACGACAAACAAGCCATATCTGAAATCCGCAGTTGGCGGGAAGGATAACAGTCCCGAGGGCTTGCAGGTACGCTTAACAAAGATGCGAAATGTCATTCTAGGGATCCCGAGATGCTGATCTTCCGCAATAGAATGGCATCACTCACGGCTTTGTGGCTGAGTTTGAGAATGAGGCGGACAGGAAGTACTATCTCGAGAACGACCCAGCTCATCTTGCTTTTGTGGAGAGTATAGGAGGGATAGTGGCTAAGGCGCAGGTGATTGACTTTATACCAGGAGTGTTTGCTTAAAGGGAGAGAGTTTGAGATGAGGCCCAGTGTAACGTATTGTTGTTGTAATGGCTCTAAGACAGAGCCGGGTCGACGACAGGTAAACGCAGCAGTATCGCTCAGGATCAATTTATAATATATTGGAGGCATTGCAGTGATCAACGCATTCCTCTATATGTTGGGGCATTCCTGCGTATGTTAGGTGATGTTATATCAATTGACATTCAATCCCTTGATGTCGTGCGTGAAACCTCACTGTAAGATATCATATATCATACTGTCATTCGCAAAAAGGTTAAGATGCCGGGCCGGGGATAACGCCCATCAAGTTTTGTATAGCAGAGTAGAATTTGATTGTAACCACAACCACTATAAACACACCAATATGCCTCGTCGACTGCCAAATTCTGTTGTTTATCGCATTGTTGTCTAGTTATCGGTAGGAGAGGATCCTGCAGCTATTGCGTAGGTAGAAGGCATATCGAGGGCGTCTGTCTATCGTATTTTTCTGAACATCGACTTATTCAATGCCCTATATCCTCCAACGACAGTTGTTCTTAGCCGCCTAAGAGCTATGCTACCCTATCATGAAGAAGCTAGTTCATCTTATGTTATAGTTGCGGTGAGATCTAAGACTAACGTGTAGTTATAGCAATTCCTTAACACTCTTGCCGACCAGCCCACTACGTATCTTAACGAGATAGTAACCTTCCTCTTCGACGAATTCGATATTGAGGCGTCTCCCGCTACAATTTCTCGGGCCCTTAAGAGGGCATGATGGTCTCGAAAAGCTGTTAAGGCTCGTGCTGCTAAGAGAAGTGAGCCATTTCGGCGAGTATGGCAGGGAACACAGAAGAAATATGAGAACTCTCAGCCTAGATTCCTCGACGAATCTGTAGCGACTGAGATGACAGGTGATAGAAAGTTTGGCTAGTCTCCTATCGGTCTTGACTCTGGAGTATTTAAACTAATTAAACGATCTATGAGTTAGAATATCCTACTAGCATTAAGACACGAGGAATATCTCTGCTATATGATACACTAAGGATCTATGACTCTGCGGACAGGCATTCTTAAACTCTGAGACGCTACTTCTAATCATCACTAACGTACCAATTTTGAAGCTGTAGCTCTCAACCTATATAGCCTCTATCATGTCCTTTCCATCTCGCTGCTCCTGTAAATTAGTAACCTCCTAATCCTCTCTTGCTAGCGTAACAACTACTGCATTTGATAGCTCGTCTACAGTCAGTGTTGTCAATAGTATTCTCGTATTGCAATCCATGTTGCAATATTATTACGATATCATATATTTCAATATATGTTGCCGTGCAACATAGGAATTTCTAATATCCTTGCAGATGTAGTAGCCATTCAAAGACATTGTCGTGCGCTCGCTCGCACTTAATAGATATCAAGTTTGTGAAGTTCCTTCGACGCGAAATCAATAAGTGGTGGTGTATCTTTAGGATCGATTACCAAAGTCGAAGGCATGAACAGAGAGAGCACAATTGTATGTACAAGCCGCCTAGCCACCTGAGCTACAGTGTAGCTGAAGCCAACCACGTGAACTCCAGTCCTTTGGGTGAAACAAGAAATACAGTTCTAGTTGCTGGCCGGCCAAAGCAAATGGGCAAGTAAGGCTTAGAACCTACAGGTATGTCTTCTTTCTTACCTTTAGATGCTAGAGTACACCCTATTGTGAAAGAGATTCCTCCGCCAGGTAACATATATAATCGTTCATTTAATTGATATTTTGCTTCAGACATCTATCTATCCTATTGCCTACCATGTCATTTAGGGTACTGTACAGATCCAACTCGCTGGTCTACCATTCTCCAGATGGTTTCGATACTTCCAGAGCTGCCTCGACTACATCGATCCCCTGACTGCCATCCCAAAGATCCTTTCAACTTGAGACGAGATTGATCAAGACGACAATTTCTGCTCTTCCATCTTGACTAGATTCCCGTGTAACAGGATCGAACTCAACGCCCAGCACCACTCTCCGTCTCTTGGCGCCGAAAAATGCTTTTGTAGTCCCGCACGAGGATCCATCTCAGAAGAAGACGCTGATAAGCTCCTCACTGACTGCACTCGGCGTCAAGACCCCGTTCTCCGTAATCAACGCACTCACCAGATGCGGCGGCGTATAGTCCACCGCATCCACCGTATTCGGCGCCAACATCTCCTCCAACCACGTATTCTCCGTCGCCGCACGTCCCAACGGGCTAAAGTATTCCTTCTTCTCTTCCGTTCCCGCAGCACCTGCATCCTCGTCTCCGGTGCGGAAGTCGATAACCTTCTGCTCGATCGGCAGATCGTACTGCCCGAGCGGATACAGACGCACAAACTTGTGTGTCTCTGCGACGACGTAGAAGGGCTTGCCGGCCGCCTTGGCGAGCAGACCAATCTGATAAGTTCCCATGCGCGAGATGATGCCGCCGTTCTCGACGACGCCCTCGGCACCGACGAGGATGAGATCTACCTTGCCCATCGAGTATGCGACGGCGCCTTCGGAGATGGTCGCTACGGGGACGCCTTTAGCGCGTAAACTCGCCACAGCAGCTTTAGACTCTTCCGTACGCGCGCCGTTGATGACATAGATGACTTTGAAGCGCACTGTGCCGCTGCTCTTGCTTGTCTCTGCGGCCTTGGCCAGCAGTGTGCCGACGACTCTACTTCCCCCCTGGGTTAGAACGGTGCAGCCGTCCCTGACGAAATTCCTTCCATATGCGGCGATCTTCTCGCGTGCTGCCTTTGCTCTTGACACAAAGAGGCGGCCGTTGGTGAGGAGATGTTGCCGCACGGTCTCGAAGTTGCTTTCGCCGGAGGCCTTGAGAGAGGAGATCATGTAGCGCTGGAAGAGGTCTGTGCCGGCGGAGAGGGAGATTGGGTTGGGAATGCGGGACTTGAGGTAGGCGGATTGGGCGGCGAGGAGGTCAAGAGTCTCGAAGACGGTTGTAGCACGGGATTGTTGAAGGAGGAGGATGAGCGATTCGATGGCGGCGACGGGCATGGTAAGGTCAGCGTCCTCTGAGAGGAGGCGGTGGTAGGTGTCGACAATGCTTTCATCCTCCATGTTAGCGATGGTTTCTCGTCGTGATTATGAATAGAAGGAGGAATTGCTTCAGAGGGAGATGGAGAGCGGAAGCATGGGAGGTATGGAAAGTTTTTAAGATGAGCAGTTGACTCACTCAAACGACTTGGTTGTTGCTGCGGGGACATTGCCAACGGCTGCCATTCTTGGTAGGGCGGGCGGATGCAGGGACAGTGGAGGAGGGGTGGTGCTCTCCTGATCTGCGTCCAAAGAAGTTTGGGGTATGGATGCTGCAGTGAGTCAGTGGGTGGGTTTTGATGTATTATAACGTTATTACATGCAAGGCTGAAGCTTCGATGCTTCACTAATGACCGAAGTGGGGGAGGATGATCTGATTGTGGGAGTAGACTTACAAGACATCGTGTCTGCCATATATATTTATAATATATATATATATTACTGGACTTAACGAATGAAATGAGCGACGACAAGGTCCCAGGGTCCCAATTGCAAAGAATGGCTGATCAAAGACGTGTATTTGATTGTATATGGGATGGGCCGTCAAAATCACTATGACTGTCTATATTCACTCAGGACTGGTGGAATCTGGGGAAATTCTGCTGACTAATCAGGAATAATTTACACCGCCCTGGCAGAAAAGTCCAGGATTCTTCAGGACTTCCAAATCGTAGCCTTCCGCGCCTTCGAGTTCCGTTCTCTCCAACAACATCAAAATGGTCAAACAAAAATCCTCTAAGGGCGCAAGAGCCGCTGCTTCTGATGACACAATTACCGACCCTCGTTTTGCAGCCTTCACAACAGATCCCCGCTTCCGTCTTCCTTCGAAGAAACATACCCGCACGAAGATTGATAAGCGCTTCTCGCGCATGCTGAAGGATGAGGACTTTTCCAACACAGCTACAGTTGATCGCTATGGTCGCAAATTGAGCAACAGTGGGAAGAAGAAGGCATTACAGCGGTTATACCAACCAGCGGAGGAGGAGGAAGATGAGGAAGAGAGCGGGTCTGAGGCAGATGTCGAGGTCGAGGATGACGATGTCGTCGAAAAGGAATTGAAGAAGGCAGAGGCAGGGTATGATGCTGCAAGAGGCGGCGGATTTTCATCGTCAGAAGATGAAGATGAGGAGGAAATAGAGGAGGATGTTGAGGTGGAGACTGAAGAAGTTGGCGCATTCCCAGATCTACAAGCCGAGCAAACAGTAGTGCCAGTAGGAGATGTCACAAACAGAATAGCGGTGGTCAACTTGGACTGGGATAATATCAGAGCGGCAGACTTATTTGCAGTCTTCTCAAGTTTCTGCAAGGGTGGTGGACGGATTGAGAAACTCTCCGTCTATAAGAGTGAGTTTGGGAAGGAGCGTATGGAGCGCGAAGAGATGGAGGGACCACCACGAGAGATTTTTGCGCGGCAAAATAAGGAGGAATCGGAAGATGAAGAAGAGAAGGATTCCGAAGATGACAGCGAGGAGGAGGACGAAAAGATCAAGCAGGACTTGCTGAAGGCAGACGATGGTGAGGAATTCGACTCTGGTGCTTTACGGCAATATCAGCTCGAGCGTCTGCGCTATTACTACGCTGTCATCGAGTTCTCAGATAAGGAGACGGCACATAAAGTTTATGAGGCGACAGACGGCACAGAATACCTCACATCTGCGAACTTCTTCGACTTGCGCTTCATTCCAGATGATACCGAGTTTGACGACAAGCCCCGCGACGAGTGCACAAGTGTCCCAGCGGGGTATAGCCCAACGGAGTTCGTCACAGATGCGCTACAGCACTCGAAGGTCAAGCTGACCTGGGATGCTGAGGATACAAGCAGAAAAGAGATCATCAACAAAGCCTTCAGCGGATCGCGAGCGGAGATCGGCGAGAATGATCTGCGCGCATATCTGGGCAGCGACAGTTCAGAATCCGAAGAAGAGCCAGAAGAGGCACTCGAGGCAGACGACCTTCCCAAACTTACCAAGAAGGAGCTTGCGAGACAGAAAATGCGGGCCGCTCTAGGGTTATCTGATGAGCCACTCAAGGCTTCGAAGAAGGACAAGGGACCGGTGGGAGATATGGAGATCACATTCACAGCCGGCTTATCCACGAAGGATAAGTCCGAGGGTGTATTCGTCAACAAGCCGATCATTGAAGAGACGACCGCAGAAGCCTATATAAGAAAGGAGAAGGAGCGCAAAGCACGGAGAAAGGAGAGCGCGAAGGCTCGTCGTGAAGGTCGTGACCCTGCTGCTGCTGAGGAAGCTGAGAAGGAGGCAGAGCCAGAGAAGGAGGACTTGGGTTTCGATGACCCATTCTTCGCCACCGACGAGGCTGTCAAGACTAAGGCGGCTGTCTCCCTCCGCAAGGAGGCTCGTGCGAAGAAGCACGCCGAGAAGATCGCCGCTAAGGAAGCTGCTGAGTCTCAACGTGCAGAGCTGGAACTGCTCATGACGGATGGTGTGGCGGAGGGCGACAAGAAACTGGAGCATTTCGATATCAACGAGATTGCGCGCGCAGAGAAAATTGCAAAGCGGGGTAAACGCAGCAAGAAGGGAAAGCTCGGAAAGCCGACAATTGGTGAGGATGGCGAGCTAGAGCTGGAAGACAGGAAAGGCGCGCTGCAGAGGGGATTCGAGATGGATGTTAAAGATCCGCGATTCGGGGCACTGTTTGAGAAGCACGAGTTTGCTATTGATACTAGTAATCCGAGGTTTAAGGCAACGGAGGGGATGAAGAAGTTGCTCGAGGAGGGGAGGAGGAAGAGGAAGGAATATGTGGGTGGAGAGGATGAGGTGGAGCAGCCTGTGAGGGAGAAGAAGAGGAAGGCGAATGTGCCGAAAGAGGAGAAAGATGATTTGAAGAAGTTAGTGGAAAGTGTGAAGAAGAAGGTCAAGAGGTAAACGCCGTCGCTTGTTATAAAAGAAACCAAATAGCGAATATCATTGTACGATCAAATACCTTTTTGTTTACTGTTGCTAATCCCTTGCCGAAGGGGGTGGTTATGGGATTAGCAACCTGGACTATGGCTAGAAGATGAGTGGAAGTCCGAGATCCGAGGCGCAGATGCAGTCCTCTCTAGCCAGTGTAGCGGTGTTATGTCGGTTTGGATGGTTGACAGAATGAGAGTGCTCATTTTGACATATGGCTCATCTGAGACAGGGGAAAAGTCAAAGCAACGGCATATAATTCGTCCAGCGCAGTCAAAAAGCAAAATAATGCACGCTTGCACTGAAGGTGAAATGATTTATGATAGGATATAATACATGTATTAGAACGCCGGTATAGCATACTCCAAAGGCTCTCTTGCACTCTCCCATGCCAGCCAATCCGACCTCGTTGTTCTGCAAACACGGTTAGCTAACGTGTTCCCTCCTTTCCTCACGCATCGAGGAGAACTTACGGCAAGAGCCCCATCTGATTTACCTTCCACACTCCTAGCGCCAGCGCCAATATCTGCATTCCCACGTATACCGCCTTCACCATCAACAGCTTCTGAGCCGTACCCTCGCTCTGAAAGCGCTGAAACGTCGAGTTCGTCGCCATCAGCCCCATCAACGGGTTCTTAAACGCCATGACCACCATCATAATCGAGAAGATCTGCAGGCCGTTGCCAGACATATACATCATGAAGCCTGTCATAGGCAGCTGCTTCACTGGAGCCAGGGCCACCTCCCATGCCTTCTTCAGCTTCAGTGTGTCGGTCTCCTCGGCAGTCGGTGACTTGCGGGCAGTCTTGCTTGCGGCAGCGAGTTGCTTCTACATAGCTGTTAGAGAGAGCCATTCGAATGCCATAATACGAAGCATAGACAGGATGAGGCTGACTTTATTTCCGCTGACAGCTGCAGTAAATCCTGGCGGGTCGGGGATATTCGCCGTCTTTGGCTTTGGCGCAAGAGGATTGTTGAGATCTACAACCCATTGAGGGGGAGGCGGAGGCGCGACCATTGTTTTCGACATGCTATTTGGGTCGCAGTGCGCAATGTCGATGCAGTCCATGGAGTGTCGTTGACGTTACGGGTCGTGAGTGGATCGCAGCGCTAAGGCACGGATGAGCTCCGTGGCTCCATGTCGTCGCGCTTGCGGAGTAAATGCAGTAGTAGGTAAGCAACGTCCAGAGCCTCCTGCACTCACTCCAATATCTCCTATCCACGTCTGTCTGTACAATACAACGCGCTTTCCTTGTAATACACGACCGTATATACGATTCTCAGCCTCCATCATCCGAATTGGCGCAATGAAACTGTAGAGACACCTCTGTCTCAGTTCTCGACATCAACGAGCCGTGTGACTCGCCCTGCAAGTTGCCGGAGTACGCGGTCGCTCCCTGTTGGCTATTTGTGGAGGGGTAGCAGACACACATCCTCTGTGTGATCAGCTCAGGTCAATATGAGTTCAGGCGGAGGTGATGCCAAGCTCTTTGCCAGAGTATGTCCCTTCGTTCCTTCCTTTCGTCCATCTCCATCTCCATCTCCGTTTCCATCGCGATCTTCTACCTGTTGTACTATGCTACACCAGCGCATCGTCTCGGGAACTGTACCACCTCTTCGGAATCGGTATAATCCTCGAGCCTCTCGAGACAGCGCCGGCGCATGATGCACCATACAGTCAACACAGTTCGGATAGTCTCTGACCAGAACTATCCGCCGCCATGTTTGTTCCTGCGGTTTATTTGCATGCATATAACTTACCCAAAACTCGACAGGGCAAAGTAGCGGAACTACGGCAGGAGTTGCACTTTGGAGGAAAGAAGGACAAGAACCATGCGGGAAAGAAGATCGCACTCAAGAAGATTGTCGCGAATATGACGATGAGCAATAACGATATGGTCGCTCTATTTCCGGACGTGGTTGGATGCATGGACATACACAGCTTGGAGATCAAGAAAATGTGGGTGCTTGTGGCGGATTGCATTGGCTGGGAATTTGGAGAGCAGGGCGCTGATAGAGGGACAGGTGCTTTCTATTTCTTGTCAACTATGCGAGGATGAAGCCGGAGACTGCGGTGAAGGCGCTCCCTACTTTGGAAGGGGTAAGTTCGGTCTTGTGTAAAATGGCGGCCTCCCATTTACTAACTGTTTATGACAGGACATGAAAGATTCGAATCCTCTCGTCAGAGCGCTGGCTCTACGAACAATGTCCTACATACACGTCCGGGAGTTTGTCGAAGCAACAGTACCACATGTCAAACACCTACTGAAGGACGCCGATCCATATGTGCGGAAAACTGCAGCGTTTTGCGTTGCCAAGCTATACGATCATGATAGAGACTTGGTCGAAAGGTCTGATCTCATCGAAAGGCTGAATTCTATGCTCAGAGACGACAATCCAACGGTAGTCGCAAGTGCACTGGCCAGTCTCATGGACATATGGGAAAGGAGCGACGCCATCAAGCTTACCATAGACTATGGAAATGCCTCAAAGATGGTCCAAATTTTGCCCGATTGCTCAGAGTAAGTTTCTCGTTCTACAGCGAACGATCAAAGCTGACGATACGATAGATGGGGTCAAACATACATCTTAGAAGCCTTGATGTCATATGTCCCTCAGGAGTGCGCAGAAGCTCTCCTTCTCGCCGAAAGGATCGCCCCGCGACTCTCCCATTCCAACTCTGCTGTCGTTCTCACCTGTATAAGGGTAATCCTTTACCTAATGAACTATATTAGAGATGAGAAGCAAATTTCGGCATTGTGTCGAAAGCTTTCTCCACCACTGGTAACATTACTGGCCAAAGGTCCAGAAATCCAATATCTGGCTCTGCGAAATGCACTCTTGATTTTACAACGACGGCCAGAGGTACTTCGAAATGATATCCGAGTCTTCTTTTGCAAATATAACGATCCAATTTACGTCAAGGTCACCAAACTGGAATTGATCTTTATGTTGGCGAATGAGAAGAATATCAACGAAGTTCTAACAGAGCTTCGAGAATACGCCACAGAAATTGATGTGCATTTTGTACGGAAATCTGTTCGAGCAATCGGAAAATTGGCTATCAAGATCGAGCCTGCAGCAAGACAATGCATCAGCACTCTCCTCGAACTCGTCGCAACAAAGGTCACGTATATCGTCCAAGAAGCCACAGTTGTCATTCGCAATATCTTCCGAAAATATCCCAATCAATACGAATCCATAATATCCACACTTTGCGAAAATTTAGACTCTTTAGACGAGCCAGAGGCCAAAGCGGCTATGATCTGGATCATTGGGGAGTACGCCTCTCGAATTGAGAACTCAGATGCCCTCCTGGAAGACTTCCTGGATACTTTTGCAGATGAGCCCGTCGAAGTCCAACTTGCTCTTCTGACTGCAACGGTGAAGTTATTTATCCAACGTCCGACCAGAGGCCAAGAGCTCGTGCCGAAAGTCCTCAAATGGGCAACCGAGGACACGGATAATCCGGACCTGCGCGACAGAGGATACATGTACTGGCGCCTACTCTCTTCTGATATGGCAGCCGCAAAAGAGATTGTTATGGGTGAGAAACCGCCGATTACAGCAGAAAGCGAGAAATTGGACGCACAGACGCTCGAGGAGATGTGCCTTGTCGTGGGAACTCTTGCGACAGTCTATCTGAAGCCAGTGCAACAAGTCTTCCGCTCTGCTCGTGTTCGCCGCCTGGTGGACAGCCCTGCACTACAGAAGCACAAATTGCCATCTTATACCAATGGATTTGGGCCAGATTCACATAAGTCACTGTCGAGTCTGGGCATGGAGAGCCGACCTGCCGAAGCCTCCGTACGGAACGTCATGAATGGGAATGCGCCAAACGGCAGCAATCTAGCCGCAGCTGTCAGTGCTGCAGACGAATTCTTTGCGGGCGTTGGAAACAGGCAGATGGCAGCGATGAATGTTAATGATGGTTATGATGGTTTTGGTGGCAGTCCGACCACAGAAAGGCATGATATGGGGTATGTGGTCAATCAAAACCAGCCGCATCAGATGTATGCGCCAGTTACGGGACAGGGCGCACATGGGGATTTATTGTCGTAGTAGCCTGAGCGATGTATGATATTGATTGACTTGATGATGGTCTTGATGTGGGGATCGAGTACATATTTACTGCGTGCATGAAAATATAATCGACATTGGTTCTCATTGGAAGGACATCATGGACGATGATCGTCCTCGCCACATTGGCGTAGTGTTACCTTCTAGATACCCTCAACAATCCGCATAATCCACGGCTCTCCAAGGCTTAGGACTGGAAATGTATGCTCTCAGTGATATTTACGTTTCCTGTTATCAATATTTGTCAACGCCAAGAATCCGTGCTGGGGATGCGACTATCATGCTTAGGAATTGCAGGCATCGACGATTATGGAGTAATAAAGGAGTAACAAATACCCGAGGTACGTGCAGTACATAGCATTTCTCTCGCATGCCTGGAATCTGGGGTTCTTGGGTCTGGCTTGGGACAATTTAGTGGCCAAACCAGTTGCGCTGTCACTACCTAATCCAGGTAGTGTAGAGTACCAGGAACGAAGACCTAAAATGTGAAGTAAGGGACCGAGATCCGCAGACCTGGCTAAAGTCAACAAAAGACAAATCTTTGGATTGCCATGCTGCATGCAAATACATTGTTATCTGTACATTGTTGCTGTTCAATAATATCGTTATCGTCACCATACGACCATATTTCAGCGTCTTGCATCTCCATGTCTTAGCATTGCGCCATCTCACACACCACATGCATCATCGTTAAGCCTCGCTCTTGGCTCTCAACATGTCACCGCCGCCCTCAATCCCCAAGGATCCTCCAGATTCGGCCTCTCCCACGAACCCCTGGCAGCCCTCGCAGCCCGCGCAACCCTCCTACTCTCGTTCATCCTCATTTCGCAGCCAGAACCCGAATCCTCATGCGCCGCTAAACCCGAGCACTCTGCGCGAAGCCCATACTCTGTCTGCATCGCCGGGCGACGGAGACAGTAAAATGGACGACGGCTACGATGCGCCCCTCGATGACACCGAGGACTTCCCCGCATCTCCGCCTGCTGCTGCCCATACCGAGCCTCCGACGTTGTCCATGATGGAGCAAGGCAGGCCTTCGTCAACTCCTGCGGCTGGAGCGAAGAAGTCCTCGGGTTGGAAGGATGGTAAACGCTGGCATGGCCCCGTTCCGGAACGAGGAGCAGACAGCGCCCGGGAAACTACGTCACTGTTGCGAAAATCCTTCGAGATTGTGGTGGGAAATGTACATGAGGGGCCATGTAATCATGGCACTTTCAGCCCTGATGTTGCGAGCAGTGGGGAGAGCGTAAGAAGCCAGGATACGGCGGATTCGGTGACGGATAGAGGATTCTTTGGCAGTATCGCTGCGGGCATTACAAATAATGAGAGAAGGCGTGCAACAGCGAGGTTGGCGGAGGAGCATGGATTAAAGCTGAACAAATCAATGTAGGTTTCGCCATCTGTCCTCTGGGAAAGTTTGTTGGAAGATGTATTTTGGGCATTGCATTGGAATCTGGCTAACAATTCCCGGACAGGTACATGACATACTATATCCCTTTTTTCGCCTGGATCAAGCAATACAAATGGGCATATCTGAAAGGAGATCTCATCGCAGCAATCACAATGGCATCCTTCTACATCCCCATGGCACTCTCATTGGCGTCCAATTTGGCCCACATTCCTCCAATCAATGGTCTCTACTCATTCGTCTTCAATCCCATAATATACGCCTTTCTCGGCAGTTGTCCACAAATGGTTGTCGGCCCCGAAGCAGCTGGCTCTCTTCTGGTTGGTTCCGTTGTACGTTCCAGCTTGGATAAAGGAAATACCGGCGACGAAGACAGCGTAGTGGAAGCGCAGATAGCCGGGCTTGTGACGGGAATGGCTGGGGCGGCTATTTTCATTGCGGGCATAACAAGATTGGGATTCTTGGAGAACGTGCTCAGCCGTCCGTTCATGCGGGGCTTCATCTCTTCGGTTGGCTTCATTATCGTGATTGATCAACTGATTGTGGAGATGGGTCTGTTGAAGATTGCGTCGCAGGTGGGAGGCATTACACACGGTAGCAGTGTGGCGAAACTCGGTTTCCTGTTTACGCATTTTCAGGACGCACACAAGTTGACGTGTGCTGTTGCTGGGATCAGCTTTCTGATTATTATGACATTCAGGTAATTCACAGAGAATCCAGTGTACCAATTATCCTGTGAAGCTTGCTGACATATCTTAGGGAAATGAAGAGACGACTTCAACCTCGATATCCCAATGTCGCATATATTCCAGACCGCTTCCTCGTGGTGGTATTCTCAGCCGTCCTCTGCTACCGGTTCAGGTGGGACAAGCACGGACTTGAGATCCTCGGAGAAGTTAAATCAACAGCTGGCGGCAATCCCTTCCCCTTCCACTGGCCGTTCCAAATGGCGCATATCAACCATATCCGCGAAGCCATGGGAACATCATTTCTCATTGCTCTTCTGGGATTCTTCGAATCATCTGTTGCTGCAAAAGCGCTTGGTGGCGGAGAAGGTAAGGGAGGCGATGGGATTCAAGGCATTCAATTGAGCGCGAATCGTGAGCTTGTTGCTCTGGGCGTTGCAAATTTGGTCGGCGGCTGCTTCATGGCCTTGCCTGCCTTTGGAGGTTATGGAAGGAGTAAAGTCAATGCATCTACGGGAGGAAAGACACCGATGAGCAGCATCTTCCTGAGTATCATCACGATCATCTGCATTCTTTTCCTCCTGCCCTATTTCTTCTACCTACCTGTAAGTCACCATCAAACTCCCCTATCCTCTTTGATATTGTTGATATGCCATATTAACAGCAACCAGAGAGCGGTCCTGTCCACTATGATCACAGTCGTGGCCTGGAGTCTCATCGAGGAAGCGCCGCACGACATCTTGTTCTTTCTGCGCATCCGCGCACTGCCCGAGCTCGCTCTCATGATCGTCATCTTCTTCTCCACCATCTTCTATTCCCTCACCCTTGGCATTGCTACTGGTGTCGGCCTCTCTCTTCTCTCCGTCATCCGACACGCGACACGGCCGAGAATCCAAATTCTGGGACGCCGGCCACATACCAATCGCTTCGAAAACGCAGAATTGCATCCCAGTGATCTGGAGTTCGTGGAAGGCTGTCTGATCGTTAAGATCCCGGAGCCACTGACCTTTGCCAACACTGGCGATCTGAAGAATCGTCTCAGGCGGCTGGAATTCTATGGCACGACGGCAGCTCATCCTGCACTTCCCCGCGTTCGCCAGGACTACCATAATAGAAATATCATCTTCGATATCCACGGTGTGACAGGGCTGGATGGCAGCGGTTCACAGGTTTTGGCTGAGATTGTGGAAGGCTACAGATGTCGGGGTGTGCGGGTCTGGTTCTCCCGAGGACCGACTCAGGGAAAAGTGTGGGAGCTGCTCGTGAAGAGCGGGATTATCGAGATGATTGGAGGTCGAAGTCATTATGTCAGGGATGTTGGGGAAGCCCTCACGTTGACAGAAATCGATGCGGATAGCCCCAGGTGGGAATATGAGAATGAGGCGGGCGATGACGGGGGTGGCTGAAATAATAAATAGAAAGAGAGAGTAGAAGCATGTAACGACAGCGGCAAAAGGAGCATTGCGAGCGCTTGAATAGCATTTTCACAACCTTTATGGCATAGATACCACGATATCCAAAGATGTTTCGTCCGATCTGCGCAGCCTCGGAATGTTGAACGGCGTCGAGGGAATGCCCAGTAGTGAATGCGGAGTACTCCGTCCAAAGAGTACGGAGTAGGGTCATCCCCTCAACCTCCTCAATGCGGGGAAGCGGAGAAGGGATTGTGGGGTAAGTCTCTAGATTTCGGAGATTTCGGACGGCAAAAAAAAAACAGGTATAGCGTTCCGAATCGCATCACTGCATAATGCAGATAGAATTGGGTGAAGATGATGAGGAATTCACTCCGAGTTGTACTATGTAGGTTACATTACCTACACGGACGGCTACGAGAGTAAACAGAAGAATAGCGGAAATATTTCCTGAATGTGAATTATGGAGCTGCGGGGATGATAGGTACAAGACCCTGAAGGGGAATCTCGGGAATCTCGCAGATGCCCGGTCTCGCAGACCCTGCTGGAAGGTACATACACGTACAGTATACTCTGCCTATATAGGTAAGTACATCCTATATACGGTATATATATAATATATATATATATATTTTTAGGGAAATGAAAGCATGATTTAGAACCTAAAAATTGGTATCCATACATCAAAATATAATCAAACTGAATATAAGTTACGCTACTGTCCGAAAGAGGTTAGACATTCTTTATCAGAATCACGCTAGGATCTTTGTGAGGATAGCACCGAGCTACAGATGTGCCGAGGTCGAAGTGACCGAGGCGTGGTCGACGAGTCCCCAGTATAAGTCGAAACAGGATCCCCAAATTCTCAACCTCGACTTCACTCCTCCACAGACCATCAATAATCCTCCCTTCCAATCTCATATTCATATCCATAATCCGTCAAGATGACTGAGCGCCTCTCTTCTATCCTCAAGCACATCACCACCGGCTCTGGGCTGTCCGCCATGTAAGTTCCTCCCAGAATTCCCCGCGTTTTTTGGCATGCGTCGCAACCTCAGTTGCTGACATTGGGAACACACAGCACAGCCAAGAATGCCGATGATATCGTGATCACCCTCGCCATCCGCACTCCATTGACGAAGGCGAAGAAGGGAGGATTCAAGGATGCCTCGTTAGATTTCTTGGCGTACAGCCTGCTGAAGCAGGTCGTGGCGAAGAGCAACCTCGATCCTTCCTTGATTGAGGATGTTGCCATGGGTAATGTGCGTGTCCCCCGCATCTCGCAATTCACCCATTCGGGCGATTGAATCGGAATCTGTATTGACGCGTGTCCAGGTCAGCAACGGCAAGGCCGCCTACATCATCCGCGCCGCCTCCCTCGCCGCCGGCATCCCGAATACCGCCGGCGCCTACGCCGTAAACCGCTTCTGCTCCTCCGGCCTCAAGGCCACGCAAGACATCGCCAACGCCATCGCCGAGGGCAGCATTGACATCGGCGTCGCCATCGGCGTCGAGTCCATGTCCGAAGGCGGCGACGCCCTCGACCGTCCCTTCGATCCCACCGTCCTTGCCGCTTCCCAAGAGTCCCGGGACTGCATGATGCCCATGGGTCAGACCTCCGAGAACGTCGGCAAGGACTTCAACATCACCCGCGAGAGCCAGGATAGGTACGCTGCCGAGTCATACCAGCGCGCTGAGCGTGCACAGAAGGCCGGCTGGTTCGACGACGAGATTGTCCCAATCGAGGCGAAGATCAAGGACCCAAAGACCGGCGAGGTGACGAAGGTTGTTCTTACCAAGGACGAGGGTATCCGCTACGGCACCACCTATGAGTCCCTCTCCAAGATCCGCCCGGCCTTCCCAGCCTTCGGCGACAAGTCCACCGGCGGCAACTCCTCGCAAGTCACCGACGGCGCCGCCGCCGTCCTGCTGATGAAGCGCTCCACCGCCATCCAGCTCGGCCAGCCAATCCTGGGCAAGTTCGTCGGCGCCACCGTCGCCGGTGTCCCCCCGAGGATCATGGGTGTCGGACCATCCGTGGCCATCCCAAAGCTGTTGAAGAAGTTCAACCTCACCATCGACGACATCGACATCGTCGAGATCAACGAGGCGTTCGCCTCCATGGCCGTGTACTGCAAGACCGTGCTGAACATCCCAGACGAGAAGCTGAACCCGAGAGGTGGGGCTATTGCGCTTGGTCACCCGTTGGGCTGCACCGGTGCGAGACAGATCGTTACGGGCCTGAGCGAGTGCAGGAGACAGCAGAAGAAGATTCTGTTGACCAGCATGTGCATCGGCACTGGTATGGGCATGGCCGGGTTGTTCGTTAACGAGGCATGAGTTATGGGAGCGCAGATGTGATGTTAGCGTGCTGCATATAGTAAAATGTACAATGATAAATACCAACTTCCAAGATTATGACCTTGGTATGTTGCAGAATGTGTGTTCTCTCCTGGAATGTCGTGATCTCTCATATTCTGCAAAATCTCACCTTGATAGCGTGATTCCAGGTTGGAAGTATGTATATATATATATGTATATTCCAGCCCACTTCATTCTGAGAGAATACAGCTAGCTACCCAAAGAGCCATCTTTCGAATTTCCAGACTGCATGTATTTCCCCTTGCCTGGACACCACATTGCGCTCCACGCGCCACTGGAGCTCGTGTCCAAGTCTTCGGCGGCGCTATTCGTTCTCGGGACCGACGAAGCGTCGTAACAGGGGAGGAGGTTGTTAGTGAGTGCTTACCTATGTATGTACTGTATCTTAACAATTGGCGTGGTTTCGAGGCCGCGCATATCTTTCCGCTAGCCCATGACCGGCACTGGACTGATTACAATTACGACGGCTGGATTTCGATTATCCCAGGTCTTAGAGGCTCTATTAATTCTGTACAGAATGGATGGAGGATTGAATAGGTTGGGTTGTGAATTGAAGCTGGCTAGGTATAGTGGGAAGTGGACTCCTACTTCGCAGTGGCATACACCAGTTGTTCGATGTTTATGACTTATTCTCGATTAACCTACCGAGATGTATGTGTCCCATATTTCCTAAAAAGATATAATAACTACCCTGACACAAATCCCATGAAGAACCAATACACAATCTCATCAGCTCTGAAATTCTCGCCGCATTTCGTCCCTTGCCGTCTTTCTTCTCACTGTCATCCTCATTCCCACTCCACATCCAATCCAAAAGAGCGGCAAGGTGGCCACGCAGGTATGGATTATGTGGGCTAGCAGGTTTGTGAGTGCCTGCTAGACGACCAATTCTTTCGAATATTGCTGTCGGACCTAGATATATACTCGTCTGCGAGGTCTTTTCTTTTCTGCGGAAGGAAGGGTTCCAGCGCGCTTTCTGGACTTTATACCTTGCCCCTCCCCCCTTTTCCTCCAGACATTTTCACATCGAAACAACCTCCAACCCTACAGATTAATTCCACGCGATACTCACACTTCACACTTCCGCATTGGCTGCAAATGGCAGAGCCCTGTACAATTCCTCTTGTATTACTAGCAAATCCTCGATCTCCCGGAGATACGCTGTCACTGGCATTTACTGTTCTGACCACCCTAACGTCAATGCCAGAACCCCTCCTCTCAGGCCATTTCCCGATCTCTTCTGCGCGTTGAGCCTCCTCCTGTCCTCCCAATCGGGCTGACTCCCCCGCGTCCTACCTTACACCCCCAACCGGATCTTTTAGTTCGGGCACTGCCCGATACCTTGCCCCCAATGCTATGACGAGAAGTGAAGCTTGCTCATCCCTTATTATACATATTTTGTTGAAAAAAGAAAACACTCAAACCAAACGTTGGTGATTTTTGCCGTAAGTCATAAGTGAGGGGGTTAGTTGGATTATTTGCGCGCTACGGCGTTGAAGCAATCCAATACCTGTTCATCGTCAGCCTTGATCTATTACATCTGACCACGAAATACATACCGTATCAGAAATTACGCCTTGGTTGTACAAATGCTTGCTAATTCCCTTAACCAATTCAATCTGCTCCTCGCTCGTCAATTGAATAGCCGTCTCGATAACGTTGCCCAAGCTGACGTTGTTCAAGGCGATGAAGCTGTGGTAATACATATATGCAAAGAAGCCCATGATAAACTGGCAATCCATACGATCCGTAATGCCACCATGTCCTGGAATCGAGTCGCCGAAATCCTTGATCTTGAACGTCCTCTTCAAGCCCGACGCGAAGAAGCCGCCGAAGGGCGCAATCAGCGAGGCGAACGTCGCGAAGACTAGGATGTGGAATTGCATCGGAGCAATCTTGATTGACGACGCGAATGGGAACCAGATGGGAAGCGGATACTCGTGGAGCAGGAACACGGGGTTGGGCGTGCAATGAAGGCCAGTCCAGATGTTTGCGCCGAGGTCGTTCACCGGGCAAATGAAGTACTCATAGCGCATGAGGACATTGGTGAGGAAGACGCCAAAGACGACAGTGAGAACCCAGGCGCCGACGAAACCCTCGACGGTTTTCTTGGGGGAGAGCTTGATAAGCTGAGTGCGCCCGAAAGTAATACCGCAGAGATAGGCGAAGATGTCGTTGCAGATGACCAGAGAAACGGGCAGGAAAAACCAGATCATTCCTTCGAAGATGTTGTTCATGATGAAGTGGGTTTGCACCACGATCAGGTAGAGGGCCATGTGTGTCCATGCGAATTGGGTAAATTGGAATCGGTAGTGGCCGGCTTGGAGAGAGGCGACGAAGAAAACGAAGCCTACATCAGTTAGCATCGACGAGTGGCAGCACTGCATAATACTTACCAATAACATAAAGGGTGAAGCTGATAAATCTATGGTGCGTCGCGAATGGCTGGAGCACTTTGTCCACGAGCACGATGTGCTTGAAATAGTAGATGACACTCTCGCCGTAGAGGAAGTACATGGTCGTGGCCAGCCAATACCAGTTCAGGGACTTTGTGAACCGTAACCTGCGAGCGCGACTCGGCACGTTGGCTATCGCGATGACTTCCTTGAAGGATATGATCTGCACTGCTGTGACGATGGCTATGATGTAAATGTGCCCCATGCCCATGGCTAGGAAGAAGCCGGCCACCATGACAAGCGTCCATATTGTCCTGGTAATGAAGGTCTGCTTCTTCTTCTCGTACTCCGAAGCCTTCGATTCTTCCAACTAGACATACTTGTTAGCCTCAGACCGCAAGCCACTCCTCGCGATATCCTCACTTCTTTTGCAATATCACTGGTTGTTTTCTGCTCCGACGCAGGCTCTGAGCCCCCGTCACTTATGTCTGAAAAGCTGTTTCTCCGCGCTCCATCCAATGCAGTCGCGCTTCCGTTCCTGTGGTTGAACTTGATATTTCGACGAGGCTTCGCCATGTTGAGTATTCCCGCGCTTTCCGGCGCAGTGATCAGGGATTCGTGTCGTTGCTGGGATCTTCCAGGGTCGCCTCTCTCAGTGTGTACTCGGTCAATTCGATTCGAGGTAGACGTCACCGAGCCGAGCTGCCGGCGTTGAGTCGTCGGAGATGAGAGTGGGAGTGCGAGAACCAGAAGACGAGAAAGTACGGAGGATAAGGCGGAGGTGTCGACTCGAAAGGGCGCTTTGGATATTGTTGAGAGATGCTTTTTTTGCGGCGTTGCTGTTAAATTGAGGTGGCCGTTGATGCGCTTAGGTACTTACTCTAGGGCCGCCATTCCCACATACCTACAGTACCTAGGTACTGTATGTACATACGTAATCGGAGAACCTGTCAGGCTGTCAGCAGCAATAATGGCAGCACATGTGATGCTTTGAAAAGATTATCTATTTACGCATTTAAATGACAATATGCAGTAGTTTACACGCCATGGAAAACCATATATATGCGAATCGTTATTGACTTGGCATCATGATAGAAAAATAAGAATAATATGATAATATGTACTGTATACCTATGGATCTTCAAGGAGGATCAATCAGGGTCCAAGTTGGCGGTCAGAATTGGCAGAATAACCACTTTCCGCGTCTCTCGTCCCTCTCTTAAACAAACGCGACTTTCTCATCCTGGGAGAGAGATTGTTTGCCCATTTCACCATTCGACCATTTGCCCACTTGCTCATTTGCCAATTTGCCCACTCTGCTCGCATTCAATGCCTCGTCTCCATATGGCATGGCAGGCTCAGACGATGGAGATGATTTCTTCTCCGACGACGACCTAGACGATTTGCCCCAAAATGTTCTAGATGATCTCGAGAACAAGGCAATACAATACACGCAGTACCAAGCAACTCAGGCTTTACAAAACCCTCGAGCTTCAGACTATGGTGATGATCTCGACGACGACGATCTCGACGATGCTATTGTAGTTGACGAGGCACAAGTCGCACCGACAAACCGACTCACACAGTTTCAACAATCTATCCCGGCTCCCCTCGCCCAGCCTCGCAGAGCGCAAGCAAATGGTGGGCGAGGCGTCGTGAGGCCTATAGCTGATAGAAGCATAACTCCTTCTCAAAACAACCCTCAATATAAGAGGCCTATTCCATTTTCAAGAAGTGTTACAGCAGGACGCAGTATCCAGCCTGAAAACGATCGAAGTTCCCAATTACCACAGAATGCCGTATCAGCTGCCGCAGCAGATGCTGTGGCCCATACATTGGAACTCCAACAGGTTTGTACCAGTCATGCAGTCGATTTGAAATAAATATTCTAATAAACAGCTTAGTTAAAGCAACAGATAGACCAACTTAGGAAGGACTTACTTGCGAAGACGGGTGAAGTTAGTGTTGTTCGCAGCAAGCATGAACGACAAGTCAAGGAGCACGAGCGAGAACTGATAGCTCTCCGAAAACTTAATGCCGAAAACATAGTCAAGAATCAGAAGGCCATTGAGGCAGCCAAGGAAGCCGAGAAGACGAGGGCTACAGAATTGGAATTTGTCAAGAGGGATCTCTTCGAGGAGTCTGAAAAGGTTCGAAGTCTCAGGCGACAAAAGGAGAGATCTGCTCCAGTTGGAGAAGTGACAACGCCAAAGAAAGATAAAACCTCTGCTTTTCGCGATGGCTTCGATGATGACGAGATACAAGTTTTGTCGCCATCCAAATTTGCAGGGAGGAAATCAAATCAGTCTTCGCCGAGAAAAGCTGGTGCAAAAAGGAAGAGGAAGGGTCCCGAAAGCCCCGCTGCGCCTCTAGAGATTGCACAGGATGAGGCAGTTGCTCAACAGGAAGCCACAAATGCGGTAGTGCTGGATGATGCCCAGCTGGAAAAGCTACGTAAGCCGGATGACAGGCTCGATTTCCTCGAAACAATTCTCGACCACAAGATTGATCGAGATCATCTGAAGACTCTAGAAGAGTTAACAAAATTTTCATTTCCGTCTGCCCCTGATGAATCATTCACATCCTTGTTTTTGGGCAAGCTCCCCACTTTGAGCACCAAGCAACCTACATCCGACTTTCCCATCGAGCTCTGCCAACTCATCATATCCCTTTGGTCTCGGTGTCTCACTGAAAAGTACTATAAACCAATTACTCTCCTCCTCGATCTTCTCACATTTGCTCTTGAGCTCCGGACCACAGCAATTGCCCCCTACATCCTCGACACTCTCCTCCCGACTGCGCAAGCAACTTGCGACCTCGTCGCCGTTCCCCGCTTCCTCCGCGAATCCTTCGCCGAATACGCTAACGACATCGATGTTCATGCCTGCCTCACCACTTTGCATCTTGCCGCCCTGGGTTGCATGCCATGCAAAGAACATATCACCCGCTTCTGGCGGCAAATGCGCCTAGACTTTGTCCTCATGACGCTCAGCCAGCAACAGCCGGTGCAGGATTTCGATATGATGTTACAGCTTTTGGCCATGAGCGTGCTCAAGGACTCGATTGGCCCCATTTCGCTCGAGCCGGAGTCACAGAGTGACCAAATAAAATACATCATTGACCGTGTCGCATTTCTCCTCATTAATTCCCCGGTCTTGCCTGAAGGCCAGGCAAAGCACGATGCGAGAACGCTTGCGAAATTTCGCTTGCAGATTGTAACGACCCTCACCGCGTTTTCCCTCTCCTCACTCGGCTCCTCAGTGTTGGCGCAACATTCTCACGCAATTGGCCGCATCACGAAATCTCTCTCGGACAGTTTCGATACACTCTACTCGTACCCCTCGCACCATGCCATCCTCATCCAAATCATCACCAAGTCCATCCGGCTTCTGCATCATCTGGTCGTGACGCATCCGGAGATCGATATGCAGCGGAAATTGAGTGTGGTGCATGGAGGCAGCCAGAAATACTTGCTTGCGCTTTCGAGATTGAATTTTTCGGACGGAGATGGCGGCGTGCTGGGGGCGGGGATAGGGGAGGAGACGTTTAAGATGACATTGGAGTTGCTAGAGCTAGCTGTTACCCCCGAGGAGGGAGATGCGGTGCAGGATGCTTTTGTGGCAAGCTCAGCAGAATGATTAAGGCAGCAGGGAGGGGGGAAGGGATTTGAGACGGCGTTTTTGTTTGGACATGGGATTTACGGGCTTTGGACCTTCATATCGGAATATGAAGAGTGATAGATTTGAGCCAGCCTTTAGATGGCTAGTTCCTGGGAAAGTACCCGAGGTAAGTCGAGGCCTGTCACTTTTAATATGTATGACGGTTTTCATATCGCCGCTGAGATACGATGGATGAATTGCTCAGGTAGAACGAACATGAATAGGGTATTAGTACCCAACTCAATAGATGAAGTTAAGAGAGATGAAATTGTATATATTTATACATCGTTATTTATACATTGGTATATTTATCTACGCTACCTTTCAACACCCGTGAAATAGAGGACCAGACTGGAGCAACCTCGGTTTTATCCCAGCATATATCTTACAACCCAACTAGAAGTTATTGTACACCGACGGACTACAAAGTCCTTGCTGTTGTATGGAAACCACGTGCTTGAACAGAAATGGGCGAGAATGACGACGTAGTCGGGAAGGAAGTCGGATAGGCGTCGTGGACCTTGACAGCCGGTGATTCTCCTTGGCTCGAAGCCTCAGAAACCTCAGAATTCTCGACAGTTTCCCAAGCCACTCCCTCGTCCGCCTCGAGGGGCAAGCCAGCCGACTGTCTCTTGGCAATCCCCCGCCATAACCTCTCCAGGTCAAGCTCAATGCGCTTCTCCTCAACCAGCATCTGCACCACGATCTTCGTCCCCTCCGTCTTCCTCCCAAACCCCACATATCCATTATCCTTCGCCGCCTCCTGCACCTCCGGCACACCCGACTCGACCGCCCCAACATTGACGCACACCCAGCCCGTCCTCACCCCATCGTCCGCATCGTCCTCATGCGGCATCCCCACCAACCTCGCGCGCTTCGCCTTCCGCTTCAGCTTCAGCTTCAGCTCGTTGCGGCCCAGCAGGCCGTCGGCGTCGGGCCGCAGCTTGTACTCGGTGCGCAGCCAGCGACACAGCCGGTCCGCGGAGACGTGCAGGTGCTTCTCGCTGCGCGCGGTGCCGACGATCATCAGCAGGTTCGAGCCGAGGGCCGGCGGCGGGTCGAGGTTGCGCAGGTCCAGCAGGGCGAGGTCGTCGAGGCCGAGCTCGATGGAAATGCGTTGCAGGAGGGGCGCGAGAATTGGTGGCGGGGACGGGGGGAGGTCGGGGATGGTCTGGCGCGCTGAGAGGGTCGGGGTTGCGGTGGAGGGGGTGTTGACTTGGAGGTACCAGGGGGTGGATTCGTCTTGCGTTGTTTCGGTTTGGTCGAAGCCCTCAAGGGTTGAGATTTCGTCCTCGAGAATTGCTTCATTTTCGGTGATCAGCGTTTCCTCGATGCTTTCGAAGACGAAGATTTCGTCCTGCGAGGCTACGTCTGATGCCTCGACTGCATTATCCAACTGCGGGTCAATTGAGCCTGTTTCATTGTCGACAGGCTTCGAGAAATTGGGGGGGATGCTGGAGGAATATCGGATAGTTGTTCGTGCTCTGCCTTCGACTTGTCTTGGACGGAGTTGCGACGAAGGCCATTGGACTCCAGCGATGGAGGTAAATGCGCGTAACAAAGATGTGCGGCAGTGGGCACAGCCAGTTGCCCGTATGGCTCTGGTGACTGCTTGCACCATGGTCGGCGTTTGTATGGGAGATCTGGTTATGGTTATGGTTATGGTTATGATTATGTTGAAGAGTTGTCGCTGTCGTCGCTGTCGTTGGCCCTGTAGAAAATTATAGACGCGTAGAAGATAAGCGATGCTTATTGGCTAATGCGGAGAGCGAGGCTGCGCCTTAGTCAGGTCACAGAGTGCCAGTCGACACATCCGAAGCTCCTTGGCAAAAAAGAAAATCGTCGCCGCCATCTCCCATCCCTATTTGGCGCGAGGTACCAACAACTTTTCAGCGTCTCACGCGATAACTGCTCTGTCTTCATTTATTCCCTTCTTTCATTTCTACTCGACTACTCCGCCATACATATATACATACATACATATTCCAACTTTGGGCTTGGCTATTGGGCTGTGCTTTCGTTTTCTCAATTGCTTATGGCTTGATATCCACGCTGCTCAGTTCTCGAATTCCACTTCCACCACCATGTTGTGTCGAGCTGCACAGAGACAGACTCGACTGCAGACACTTCGATCATACAATGCTGCACGCGAACAGCTGTATCTCCCTTGGCTATGCCCAGCCTATCCTGGGCTGCGACAGCCATATACTCGATCGTTGGCAACCCTGCCGTCAGCGAACGACACTCCCTTGAGGAAGAGACGAAACTCCAAAGATGGCGCACACGATCAACCACTTCGACGGTCCTTGGCCACTGCCGTGGACATCACCATCGCCGATGAACCGATTCCATTTTCCGACAATGTCGATCAAGTAATGCGCAGTTACCCCCAAGGTTCAGAAGAGCGCTCTGGTCTGTGGAATGTCGATTTCGATCCATCGAAGACCATCTTGCTCTCAGACTCATTAATGGTACCGCCTGAACGGATGCGATTGAGAAATGGCGTGAGCGGAGAGCGACGTGAGATATTTGCGATGTTGGAGGCATGTTTACGCCTGGGACGAATCGAACGGGCAGCGACGATCATAAAACGAGCACTGGCTTTCTTGAAGCTTGATCCGGACGAGGAGGGCAGACTTCATAATGAATATCTGAGGGCGTCTCTGGGGAGGATCTTGAAACAGCCTAACTCTGAGAATGCTAATGAAATGCATAAATGGTTCGAAACGATGATGCGATCAAAAGATGTTTCCATCACGGCAGAGACCATCGCAATAATGCTCAAGGCATCCCTGCAGTCTCGGGCACCTCGACGGGAGAGATTGGTTCGAAGATATATGGACATGGCTCCTGGCGATATTGGTCTGGAGGTTCTCAGCATGACTGATATCATGACAGCTCAGGATCTGGATACTATTAACCAAATTGTGCCTGAGCATAACATACTGGCGAAATTGGATTCTATCATCACGAATGATGAGCTCGACATGGAGGATTCGAGTATTTCGGGGGTTGACCCTTTCGACTCAACACAAACCACCACCGACACTGTACCCGAAGTTCGCGCAGCCGAGCAAAAGGGACTTGGTTTGAAATCACTCAAGAGGGCGTTATCTCTATTTGCTCGCCAGCCCGAAGGATTCGATGCCAAAAATCTCAGTGACGAGGAGCAGCGCACTCGTCAAGAGAGGTTGGAACAGGATTCTATCGTTTCCGCAGTTGACAGATGGAGAGAAGAGAATGTTTCTCTCTCCAAAATGGGAATGGATACGTCACTTCAAACGAAATCACTAGGTGCAAGAATGTGGAGATGGCAGCAAAGCCTAGAGATGCACTTGGACGAGGAATTTATAAATATCGACAAGGCAGAAGCGACACCAGAAAAAGAGAAGACCATTCAGGATCATGAGCGATGCATCTACGGGCCATTTTTGAGATATCTGCCCGCAGAGAAGCTAGCTGCAGTCACCATCCTGACTACGATGCAAATAATAACCTCCTTCGGTATTGACAAAGGCGTCCCGATGACCACCGTCATCATGGCCATTGCTAAAAATGTCGAAGATGAATGCATCATGGAGCTGCTCCGCAAAAATATGACGCAGCAAAACTGGAAGAAATTCAACAAAACTGCCTCTAAAGCGAGCGGTCTACGCAATATAATGTCAAATCAACATACTCGGCGTCAAGTTACTGATTCACTTGCGACTTTGGTATCAGGAAAGAATGGCGAGGTGGCTGATCCCACACTTAAATGGGATAAAGAATGGTCGGCTTCGATTAAAGCGAAGATCGGATCTTGCCTTCTGGCCGCCCTCTTTGAGACGGCTAAGATGCCAGTTAGCTTGCAAAACCTCGAGACCTTAGAATATATAACCCAGATACAGCCCGCTTTCTCTCATACTCATCAATACAAGATCGGCAGAAAGACTGGCGTCCTTCTCGCCAATCCTGCGTTGGTGACAGCACTGAAGCGCGAGCCTGTTCATAGTCTTTTGGCGAAGCATTTGCCAATGATAGTTCCGCCAGAGCCATGGTCGAAGTTCAACCAAGGCGGGTTCATTTCGCAACCGGCAAAGGTTATGCGCATCAAGAATGGCGACAAGATTCAGCGGTATTACCAGGAAGCTGCTATTGAAAGAGGGGATATGGAGCAAATCTTCAAAGGATTGGAAGTTCTAGGCAAGACCTCCTGGCAGGTCAACAAACCTGTCTTTGATACTATGCTGGAAGCATGGAACTCCGGAGAAGCTATTGCAAACTTTCCGCCTGATGAGCCGAAATTCCAGATTCCGCCTGAGCCTTCGGCAACATTGGATCCTGCCGAACGGCGACGCTGGTTGCGAAATTTGAAGGTATTGGAGAATAAACGGAGTGGAATGCACTCAAATCGATGTTTCATGAATTTCCAGCTCGAAATCGCAAGGGCTTTCAGGGATGAAAAGTTCTACTTTCCTCACAATGTCGATTTCCGCGGACGAGCCTATCCTATTCCTCCATACTTAAATCATATGGGCGCAGATCACTGTCGTGGTCTCCTAAAATTTGGAGAGGGACGGGAACTTGGGGAGAATGGTCTCAAATGGCTTAGAATTCATCTCGCAAATGTCCACGGTTTCGATAAGGCAAGTCTGTCGGAGCGTGAACAATATTCCATTGATCACATGGAGGATATCCGCGACTCTGCAATGAACCCCCTTACGGGCAAAAAGTGGTGGCTTAAAGCAGAAGATCCCTGGCAATGCCTTGCTGCTTGCCACGAAATAAAAAATGCGCTTGAGTGCGAAGATCCAACGAAGTTTGTCTCGCATCTTCCTGTCCATCAAGATGGAACTTGCAATGGACTTCAGCACTATGCGGCTCTCGGCGGAGATGAGTGGGGTGCAGCTCAGGTTAATCTCGAGCCTGGAGATCGACCAGCAGATGTCTATTCCGCTGTTGCAGATCTGGTGAAGGAGAGTGTGGCGAAGGATAAGCTAAGAGGGCACAAGGCTGCTGAATGGCTGGAAGGTAAAATCACCCGGAAGGTTGTCAAGCAAACCGTCATGACGAACGTCTACGGAGTCACCTTCATTGGAGCCCAGGCTCAAGTCAAACGACAGCTGGTGGCCGCTTATCCCGACATCCCGAGCGAGGGCTCCTTTCATGCAGGTAGCGTTGCCGGGTATGTCGCTCAAAAGATTTTCGAGGCTTTAGGGACGATGTTCAAAGGTGCACACGACATTCAATACTGGCTTGGCGAATGTGCTGGTCGGATCACAACATCCGTTACACCCGAACAATTGGACAATCTAGAGATTCTCCTCAAGTCGCCCAAAAAGGAGCCATTAGCTAGACCAAGGATCAATCGTCATCAGAGTGGTCTGCTCAATGCTGAGGAGCAATTTCAGTTCAAGTCCAGCGTCGTCTGGACTACTCCTCTGCGCATGCCAATCGTACAACCATACCGCATGACCAAATCCCGCGTCGTCACAACGAATCTTCAACGGATTAGCATTTCTGAACCTCATCGGTCGGATCCAGTCAGCAAACGCAAGCAGCTTCAAGCCTTCCCTCCCAATTTCATCCACTCGCTTGATGCAACGCATATGATGTTGTCAGCCATCAAGTGTGACGAAAAGGGACTTAAGTTCGCATCTGTTCACGACTCCTTCTGGACACACGCTTGTGACGTCGACGAGATGAATGGTGTTCTCCGCGATGCGTTCATCCAGATGCATTCCGAGAACATCATCGGCCGTCTCTCCGCCGAGTTCGGTGCCCGATACAAAAACAGTTTCTACCTGGCGAGGATTTCTCCAGGCAGCAAATTGTATGACCGTGTCCTGAAATGGCGTCAAGAGTCCAAATCAGGGGTGAATGAAAATCCATATCGGAAGTATCTGACCGGAGCAAAGAGCCAGAGAGAGGTCCAGAGGAATATGCAGCTCGCTGAGGCGCTGCTCGAGCGCAAGCGTTTCAGGCTTCTTGCCTCAGAGGACCCCGCAGAGGTCGCTGAAGGGAAGGCGATGGTGACACCTATAAGCATCTTCGAGGAGCTCAAAGCATATGAGGACGTTACTGGTGACAACGACGCGCCGATTGTGGCGCTGGGAGATACCAACACTAAGCGAGCTTCAAAATCGAAGGGAGAAGAGAATGAGGAGATCGAGGAGGACGAGGAGAGCGAGGAGATTGAGGAGAATGACGACAGCGAGAGCGACGAGAGAGATCCTATGGAGTCACTTCCTTTCAGAGGCAATAACTCAACGGATTCTTTTGCGAAGCATGTAGTCGAGGCGAAGCAAGTCGAGAACAAGGCGGCGGCGAAATGGAAATCGAAGTTGTGGGTTTGGCTACCGTTGAAGTTCCCTGACGTCCCAGAGAAGGTATGTCATCTGATATTTCTGTTCGCCACAGGCCATTTGCTAATTCTCATCACAGGGTACTTTCGACGTCACTCGTCTGAAGAACAGCCAGTACTTTTTCTCCTAGAGAAAGTGCGACGCGGGCTGAGAGGGGGAGTCCCTGTAACGGCCTGAACGACGATCCCACTGTGGTATATTTGTCCATACTACGTACATAATTCTTGCGATTTCCTTTTCTGGGGGGCATGCGAAGCGGGTGATGGAGGTGTTTTTGGATTCATTGTCGGCGTATGAGTTCGTTGCATATTGCATATTGCATGGATCAAATGAGGCCGGATGGCTGGCTGAGTCTGGCAACTGGTGGTGTGTAGTGCGGTGTGGTGCATTTGCTGGTGTTGTACGATATGTATGTATGTATAGGCTACGGAAAGAAAAGATGAGACTATAGGGTCGGAAAAATGCTCCGGCGTTCGCGTTGTAGAATAGAGCAGGAGGATGTAAACTCAATATCAAGAAGATATAATAATGCCGTGTATGCAAACTTTCTGGCAGTGGTACTCTTTGATACAGCGATCGACGGCGTCAAGGTGATTGTTGGGGCGCTCCCGCCTCGTGGGGATTCAGGGGCTCGGCGAGAGTTGCGCCATTTCTGATCTTCAAGGCTTCCTCCATACGGAGCTGTATCTTACCTCTTCCTGTGACCATGATACGGTCTTTGTCTCTTATGACGTTCTCTTCACTCTCTATACCTCTCTCTTCCCTGCATCGATGCGTATGAATTAGCAGTAGACACAGGCTCGCGCTTTCTCTCCTAGTTTGCTCTGCGACACTCACTCGCTCGCTCTGCTCTGAGTCCGAGTCTGACAGATACATGACGCAGCACTTCCACGATCAACAACCATCCTATCCCTCACTCCTCCCCTCCCCTTGCAAACATCCCCGAACTCCTCCATATCCAGTTTCACTCGTACACCACGCCCCTCCCACCCACGTCCCTATCCCTACCAATCCTCTTCAGTCTCACGTCCCCGGCGCTATATAATCCAGAATCCCCAGATCTTTCATACTTTTTTCTCCTTCTCCTTCGCCCCCCACCATGCCCAAGGAGCGCCGCATGCGAGAAACCCGTCGCCGCCCGCTCGCAGACGCCCGGGCTGCGAAAATACCCAAAGCCAAAACTACAGGACGCCAACGTGGGAATGGCATGGCAGCTGCGGAGGCTGCTGCGGCACACGGAAATGCGCCTGCTAGGACGCGTCTATCTACTCTACTACCGTCTCTAGACAAGTCGTCGAATTCGCTATGCCCCTCTCTCACATTAAGTTAGTTGCCCATTTCCGCTCGCCGCCGTCGTGTTCTCGGCGTCGTTAGCTTCGGTCACCGCTGCGCTGCGCATGCATGCATGTGTTGCTGACACACCTACTCTAGAAAAAATCATCTCTTTCTGTCGCTGCATGAAGAATAAATGGTCTGCTTGGGATCAAGCAGCGTAGAGAATCCGGAGGAACTGAGACATTTGTTTTGTCTTCATCACTCAGCCTCTTAATGAAATCGCAATGGACAAGCAATGGCTCTGGGATTTCCACAGCTCTAATACTACAGCTTCCTTTTTGATCACTTCACACGTACTTGCTCTGAGAGACACTGGACAGTTGGCAGCACAGTGGCCCGTCACACCAACTACCTTTGTTGTGAACTGCGGAGGTAGAGTAAAACACCATATGTATAAAATCTAAAAACTCATGTACGAGAACCAACTATATGCTAAATGAAAATCCTAAATATATCCACAGAATCAAAAGTATGCACAACCCCAATCCTAAATAACCCCGACAACTCCAGCAATGCCAATGATTTTTATTCCCGAACGCGCACGCTAGATCCAAGCAAACACGCAACGCAATGCAATGCAATGCAACACAACTCCCTCACTCAACCCCACTCAGCACCTCTCGCAACTCCTCAATAAGCCTCTCCGCCCCCACGAGATCCAAAAGCTCCTCAGGCGCGAAGACTCCGACATCGATTCCCCGTCCACCACCCACGAGGCGGAGCTCGACGTCAATGGAGGGCTGTCCACGATTAGTCTTCTCTGTCCCATTTTCCCCGCCAAACGAAGCTGGCGAACCTACCATATACGCCTCCCTCACGCTCTCGCCCATCCCCTTAAATCCCCCCCTCAGCGCCGCATCAGGGCACACGTCCACGATCTCCGCTCTAGGCCGCAACATCCCGTCGACACTGAGGCTGGTGGCGAACAATGCCTCGCCGCATCCTTGCGTCGGCGCCTCTTCCTCGTCTCCTGAGGATTTTAATAAATTCACAAACACCCCGACGCGCATCCCGGTCCACTCGTATATTTCCTTCAAGCTCGCACCGACATTCTCCCTCGCGCTTATTTTCTGCAAATCGCTCTGCACGCTCTTCGCCACCTCGCTCAACGCTGCGCCGGTAGACGCGATATGCAGGGGGAGCAGATTCAGCGTCGGCGCAGCGAGGGACGAGAGATCGGCGTCCGCAGAGCGGTTCGCGAGGTAGAGTCCGATGGTGGCACTCTCCGTCTCAGGCGCTGTGATTTTGTTGTATGCCGTGGCGAACGCAGCGAGGATCAGCGCATCGACTGTTACACCCGTCTTCTGCGCGACGGTGGTGATATCGCCGATAGAGACGCTGGGCGTGAAGACTTCGATTTTCTTGCCCGTAGGTGCGGCGGCCGGTGCTGGCGATGACGAGGCAACTGACGGAAGATATGATTTCCAGAAACTCTCTCGTTGCTGGGCGGTTTTTGCATCGAGATCTCTTGCAATGAAGTCTTTGAAGCGTAGGGGCGGAAGAAGTGCGCTCGAAATATTTGCGTATAACGCCTCGAGATCTTGGAGAATCAGGGGTAGGCTGATTGCATCATACAACGCGTGATGGATACGGATGCTGACGACTTGATGCTCCTCTTTCTTCTCAACAACGAGGAAAACTGGTCGTAATAGCGACACTTCATTGTCTGACGAGCCCCAGACAACAGGATTGCGCGTTTCCCTGAGCACGATCTGCACTGCTGGAACCTTGTCGTCGTTTGTCACTACAAAGATGGTCCTGAGAATAGAGTGGCGGAGCAGAACAGCCTTCCACGCCTTCTCCAATTTCTCTCCAACAAGAGCTCTGTCGACTCTATATTGGAAGTTCGCCGCAAATTGCGTGCCACCACTCTCCAGCCAGCGCGGCAGCATGTACAGCTGGCCGGCACTCACTGGCAGACAGTCCTCCACATTCGACTCCTCCACACCTGCTCTCTGTAAGACATCCGCGCGATCAATGTGAGCCAGTGATGTGGCTACCATCGAATCAACATCCACAACCTCCCTCGGCGCTGGAGCATGGACTTGGTTGGTGACGACTTCGGCCATAGTTCTGATGGTATTGTTCTTCATGATCTCATGGACTCCGATATAAATTCCTCTGCGACGAAGAAGCGAGGATACTTTGATGGCGCTTATAGAGTCTAATCCAAGATGGAAGATACTATGATCCTTGGAGATTTCAGCCTCTGCGCTCTTTGAGACCTGCGCGAGAACAGTGCGGATAATGGTCTCCGTCGTTGACCACTCATCGTTCGCATGCTTGATTGGCTTGGTTGCCTGGCCCTTAGACTTGAGCTTAGAAGTATCATCGACGAAGGCGGGAAGACCACAGATTGATATACCGCCGATGCTAGAGGCTATAGTTGGCGACGTCGGATCCTGAATGATCCTCGAGATTACCGCGTCCAAACTCTCCAACAACTCCGCCGTCTCAGCCACTGTTCTCGCAGCATCTCTACATGCAGTCCTCCACACCAGCTCCTCCCCTACAACCTCCATCTCCACACAAACAGCAAATTCGACCTCAGACTGACTGTTAATAGCTGTACATAATTTCTTCTCTCGTCCTTCGTCATTCGACTTCCCTTGGTAGATAAACAGTGTATCAAAGAGTCCACCATCTCTATTGCCCGCCAACGCCTGCGCCTTTCTCAATGGGAAATGCTGGAATGGTCGCATCGCATTAGAATTGTCTTGCATATACCGTAACATATCTTCCAGCGTGCCATAGAGGACCGAGCGCACCGCCACCGTGTTCATCAGCGGGAACATAAGCTCATTCGCCTCTTCCGTATCTCTGCACGACAGCACCACGCCGAATGCCACATCGAGTCTCTTCAGATGGTTAGCGAGCAGCAACGCCCAGGCGGTTTGGCCGAGAGTCTGCAAGCTGATATTCGTCGTCCTGCAGAATGCTTGAAGATTACCTAGCGAAATCGAAGACGCACGTTCACAGCGGTTGATAGTACCTGATGAAGTACTATGCAGTGGGAATTCGGATTTCGGCAGACCCGACAATGCCGTACGCCAGAATTTCGTTGCCTCTGCACCGTTTGCATTGAGCACTTGCTCCAAGGTCGCCTTTGGATCTGGCCTGGTGATTGACTGGTCATTGTATACTTTTTGCACATCTCCATGGAGTGCTTGGAGGGACCATCCATCGTAAAGAGCGTGCGACATGGACAGAAGATAGTACCTGTCCTTACCATGGCTGATATCACGTAGTTGTAACAGCCTGCCCTGCTTTGCAGCCTCAATAGCAGCTTTGACACATTTCTTTGTCTCATCTTCAAGATCTGCCGTCTGAGGAAACTCGATCCTCTCCCAGCTGGCATTACTTCCCGCATGAACGATTTGCGCAAACCCAATATCGATTTCCACGTCGTCAATCTCGACAAATGTGGTGCGCAGGATATCAGACTGTATGATAACGCTCTCCCACGCCTTCTTCAACTTCTCCATATCAACCCCATCATCAACCCGATAAAGCTCGTGGTTGAAGTACCTCGTATATTCCGAAGCGATCATCTCAGCAACCATGCCCTCTTGCAGTGGCGTGGCTGGCAAAACCGACACGATATCCTGGCTCAACTTCCCCGCCTTTGCCAACGAAGCTCTCAGATTATCTTCGAACTGCTTGATCGGCACGTTGACCTGAGTTGTCGCCTGTTGCTGTTGCGTAATCTGGCTCATCAGGTTCGCAATCGTCTGGCTCTTAACCAAGGAGCTGACGGAAACCTTGACTCCTCTCATCTTGAGACGTGATACGAGCTTGATGACATCAATGCTATCGAGGCCAAGTGAGAAAATAGTCGTATTAGGCGTGACCGATTCCTCCGGTGCCTTGGCCAAGGATGATATTTCCGATCGGATATCCTTGGCAGTTTGTGTCCATTTGAAGTCTTCATCAACAATAAATTCTTGTTTCTTGAATGCGATGTTTTTGGCCACCTCTCCGCTCTTTAGAGCATCTGGATTGCTAGACTGAACTGAAATCACATCGTTCGCGGATTTCAACGCTGTGAATGCAGTCTCTACTTGACCAAGAAGTTCTTCAGCAATCTCTCGATCAATGAAAGCACCTTGGCCAACCACGGTAAGCGTAAGATCTCCATTACCCTTCAAAGCGGCTTCAAAAGCCAAGGGATACTGCGCAGCCATGCTCGTTAGTAATATTTCATCAACCACCATATATATCATCACTCACATCAGCAACCGGCATTCCTTCTATCTCCGCCCAAAGCTGCATGATCTTCTCATCACTCTCCTCCTCTCGTTGGAAGACAAACAGACTATCGAACAACTCATTCGATTCTCCCTTGCTGCACCACTTCTGTACATCCTTCAGCGGGGTGTGCTGGAACGGCAGAACTGCTGTATTATACTCGTGGCAAGCTTGGATGAGATCTGCCCAAGACATGCCCATCTCTGTATTGACATGGAAGGCGAGAGTATTAAGAAGCGGTCCGATGACTTTATCAGCGTCTGCAAAATCGATAGAGCGACCAGAGACGACGAGGCCGAAAGTTGGAGACGCTGCAGTGCAGAGATGATTTTGTAGGACTACAGTCCAGACGGCTTGCAGGATGGCTTGATAAGTTACGCCGAGAGCTTGTCGTAGAATTTCGAGATGGCCAAGCCCTGTTGCAACTCTTGTAATCGTGACATCGTGTGGGACACTGTTTTTAAGCTCGGTCATAGGGCTGTACTCCGAAGTTCTGAGTGTTTCGCTCCAAAACTCTTTGGAGCCCTCTGCGACAGCCAGCGGCCCATGAGACAGGGACGAAAGAAACGAAGGACCGTAATCAATGCTATCAATGCCTTCATATTCCTCGTAAACTTTCCGTAAAATAAGTGGCAAGCTGACACCATCATAGAGACCATGGAAGATATCAAGAGCCATGGTCCTCTTAGTGGCACTCTGGATGATGGAGATCTTGTACGGATTAACCAAAGCGTCCGTCTTTTCCAGGCTCTTGAAGGTGGAATACTGCGCTTCCCTCGCCCGAAGAGACTCTTCATCAGAGCTGCTGCCATCAACCTCAACAACCTCCCAAGGAATCTGCACCTCCTTAAGAATAACCTGAGCACAGCCATCACTCGTAAGCACAAACTTCAAACGAAGAACTTCCAAACGCGCAATTGCTCTCTCCCAAGCGCCCTTCAGTCGATCCAGCTCAACCTTCTCAGTGAGCTCGAAATCGAAACTGGAGAAATACAACGCCTCCTCGCTATCCAAGAAGCGATAGATCATGCCGGCCTGGGCAGCGGTACAAGGAGCAAGCGCCTCGATAGCATCACTCTCGACGTCCAGTTCATCCGCAATGCCCAGCATATGCCGATGCATGAACGCCGCGATCTTCTGCTGTGCCGCAACCTCGCCACCGCTCCTGATTTGAGAACCATCATCCTGATGAGCAGCGAGCACCTTGACCAGACTCTCAATGGATGAGTTCTTCATGACGACTGCCAATTTCGCATTCTCATATCCCGCTTTCTGCAGTTTCCGCGCGAGCCCGATGACGGAAATGGAGTCGAAGCCCAGCTCAAAGATGTTCATACCGGGAGTGAGGTCTGAGGGGCTGACATCCATCGCCTCTGCGAGGATAGCTAAGGTTTCTTGTTCGGCAGCCGACCATTCTCTAGCTGCTTGACCCGCCGTATTGAGCCTCTGGAGGTCCTCGATGCTCAAATCATCGTACAACTTGGCCAATTGCTTTCCATCAGCCTTGTTATTGGCGGAGAGCGGAAGAGTCTGCAGAGGCACAAAATGCGTAGGCACCATGTAGCCAGGCAGATGCGAGGTGCAAGCATCACGCATAGGACTGATCAAATTTAGCGGATCTTGTGGCTCTGACTTTGCAGCCGGCACGAAGAATGTCACGAGCTGTTCCTTCTGTTGCTTACTATGCTTCAGCACTAGCGTGACGATTTCCTCCAGCCCCGCGACATTCTTCTTGATCACTTCAGTGATCTCAGTGAGCTCAAGACGCTGGCCGCGGAGCTTCACTTGGTCATCTGCTCTGCCCAGGAACAGGAAGCTGCCGTCATGACAGATCCTTACAAGGTCACCAGTACGGTACACTCTCTCCCCAAGCTCTTCAAGATACGGAAATCGCTCGGCAGTCAACTCCGGGCGATTAAGGTACCCCTTGCCGACGAGCTTGCCAGAGACACAAAGCTCACCAACTGCGCCGCGCAAGACCGGTTGGCTCGTTCCTGGTTTAAGAACGAAGGAGCCAACATTCAGAAACTGCGGGCCGATATTGGCAGGCTTTCCGTTTTGGGGGACACGAGGGTACATGGTGACACCAATAGTCGCCTCAGTGGGCCCGTAACCGTTGTAGATACATGCATGCTCGCCCCACACATCGAGGATATCTTGCCTCAGCTGCTCGCCACCGGTGATGAAGACGCCCTTACACAGCGATGGAACATCGTCAGGATGTAAAAGACGCGCAAGGCTGGGAGTCAAATCGAGATGAGTGATGCCCAACTGTCTGATTGCGCCGGGGATATCCTCGAAAATCAGATCTCGCGGCGCAGAAGCAACGCAGATGCCGACGCTCCAACTCCAGAATTGTTCCAAGACGGAGACGTCGAAGTGGAAGGATGCGAATTGGAGCCACTTTGATTCCGATGTCCAGTGACCATCGAAGAGATGCTGGAATGCGTACATTGCTTGAACCGCATTTTCATGAGTGAGTTCGCAGCCCTTAGGTGTGCCCGTAGTTCCAGACGTATAAAGGCAGTACGATGTATCTTGAGGGTCGATTGGTCTAGACAAAGCAGGCGGTTCCGTGCTGCAATTGCTAAGAACGGACAAATCATCAAGGTCTACAACTTGAATTCCGCTGTCGGCAAAAGTGTCTGCAAGATTGTCGGCGGGCTTACCAGATGTTAATAACACCGTTGCCTTCGAGTCTTCTATGATGAACTTGACACGATCGGCTGGTGCGTTAGGATCGAGAGCAACATATGCGCAACCAGCCTTCATGATTCCGACGATAGCAAACGATGCCTCGGGACACTTGTCGAAACAGATGGCAATGAGCTGGCCTTGGATGACCCCCAAAGACTGCACAAGATGCGCGATTTTATTAGCTTCCGCATCCAATTGTGCATAAGTCCAAGATGCGGTCTTGATATTGCCCGGCTCGAGGCTGCTGGTAAACTCAAGCGCGGTCTTAGCAGGAGTAAGCTGTGCTTGTCTCAAGACAAAATCGTGCAGCAGCATATATGGGCTTGACAAGGTAGGATATTCAGGTGGCGTAATGGACAGAAGCTCGGAGTCAGCGATTATAACCCCAGAGCTCTCCGCAGCTGCGTTGAGAAGAGTATCCGCGAGCAAAGCGTCAAATTGCTTCAATATGAGCTCTGCGTGTTCAATAGGTACAACGTTCTCTTTGACAGTAAGTTGCAGCATAAGTATTCCATTCTCAGTTGGCAGAAGCTCGATTGAAACGACGAAATCGGCTGAAGCTTCTTCATCTACGACTTTCCACAATGGCTCAGACGTCTGCTCACGGACTGTAGTTTTTTGATAAGCAAACAGGGTGTCAAACAGCTTTCCCTCCGGGTGACCTGTCCATCTCTGGATAGATGTCAGGGGGGTGAACTGGTGTTGATGCAACTTAGCATTCGACCTCATAGTTCTCTCGAGCAGTTCCCCATTTGTGCCAACTACGTCGCAGCTCACTGGCAGCGTGACGATAGTTGGGAAAGCGACCTGATTCGAGTCATCCACGATGGAGCGACCTGACAAAGTCACGCCGAAGGTGACGGATGGTTCGCCGATATATGCTGAAAGAAGTCTCGCCCAAGCAGCCTGGCCAGCAGCTTGCAGAGAAACATCTTGCTTCATGCAGAGCTCTTCAATTCTAGCGAGTGATAAGGTAGAAGAAATTGTTCTCGCAATGTTTCTCGTACTTGTCTCACGGAGAGGCGTCAGGTCTGGGAAGCGATTGATGAAGATCTTGTTCTCGTCTTTCCAGAAGCTCTTGCTCTTCTCCTCATCTCCTTCATTGGAAGTTAGGATAGCGCCCAGAACAGATACAAAAGGCTTGTATGTGGGAATAATGCCTTGGATATATGCAGCTTCGACATCGGAGAGTATAAATTCCAACGATTGAGCGTCATACAATGCGTGGTGAGCAGTGAACCGTATGTACGACTTCAAGTCCTTCTGCAGGACCTCCAGACGCCAGGGGTTCTCTTCGAGCTGGCTCGAAGTCATGCTATCCGCAGCTGACATATCAGAATCTCCTAACCCGATCCACGGAAGATTAGCGTTCTCTTCGCGATAGGTAACCATAGCGAACGGATATTTTGAATCCTCAATGCCAACAAATCCTGTCCTCAAGATATCGCACTTCTTCACAACAAATTCCCAAGCGGCACGCAGCTTGTCCAGCGAGATTCCATCAACAAGCTCCATGGAGAAGCTATTAACGTACTCTTTGCCTCCCGAATGCACAGTTTGAGCCAGCATTCCGCACTGAACTGGCGTGCAAGGGTTGATAGACTGGATCTCATCTGCACTCGCCTTTATCTTTGACAGGATTTCATCGCGATGCCGCTTATCAAAGGCCACAAAATCGAACTCCTTGGAGCTCAGAGTCGGAATATTTTCTTGACTCGCGACATGAGCGGCAAGTTCCCTGATCGAAGGATGTTGCAACACATCACTAGCCACAAGCTTATAGCCGTCCTTACGGAGCGCGGTAGCAACTTGCACGGCATTAATGCTATCAAGTCCAAGGCGATAAATACTCGTAGATCTACGAATATCACCAGCAGGAACGGTTGTAAACTTGGCGATAATATCACGGATCGAGAGCTCGAGCTCGCTCCATGCCTTGCCATCATCTTCCGCTGTGACTTCGGTGCCATTCTTGGCGTCCTTGCGCTGTTGTGATTTCGTAGCCCACCCGACCTTATCAGCTGTAGGAACGACCTGTGCACGTGGATTATTCAGGGACTTTGTCAAGATTGAATCGAATCTCTTGAGGACTTCAGTGGCTTTCTTCTCCGACAATGGTGAATCGTGAGTGTGCAGTGTCAACTCAAGCTTGTTATCAGCCGGATGAGGAACGATCTCGATGACGACTGGCAGATCCATTGAGCCAGTATCATCTTCAATCCTCCAAATCGAAGGATCCAAATCGCGTGCCGGCGTTTGCAGAAGAAGCAAGGTATCAAAGAGAGGAGTCCCTTCTGAGCTGCACTGCGATTGTATCCGACGCAGCGCAGTCAATTGATAAGGCAAGGAATTTACATTCTGTGATTGCAGCACTCTAAAGGCTTCCATAAAGGAGAGTTTGTGGAGATCGCGAAGTCTGAAAGGTATGGTATTGAAGCAGGGTGCAACGAGACGATTGAGTCCTTCCACTGGGATTGTCCTGCCGCTGACGACATTGCCAAAGCAGACATCAACGTCTTCGACTTGTCGAGCAAGACTCGCTGCCCAGGCTGCTTGACATACTGATAATAGTGATGCACTGTGCTGCTTCAGCCGGTCTTCAATCCACGTGAGGCTGGATTCAGAGCTGAACTTCACAATTCTGCTCTCTAATCTTTCTTGTTCGTTCGTTGTAGGACGGTTGAATGGAACAGGATTGAAATCTTGCAAAAGCTTGCTCCAGTAACCATCAGATTTCTCAGCATTGACACCAGTCATATATCTCAAGAAAGGTGCAAATGACACTGGAGGTGGTAGTTCTGTGCCGTGCAAGAAAGACTCGATCTCTTCGTAAAGAATCGACATCGCGAAGCCGTCGTAAAGAGCATGATGCATCGAAAGGATCAATTTGAGTGCATCGCCTTGCGTCACGTATGTCAAACTATATGGAGGCTCAAGCGCGCTACTCTCGGCATCGAGACCATCGAGGTCTCGAAGGATTTCGGTAATGGACTTTGTAGAACCATCAATGACTTGTACATGATGAGTGAAATGTGTCAGGACAACCTGAGAGTATGCGAATTTGGCATGGCCGGACTTCACAAAGCAGGTGCGCAATATCTCATGTCGCTGGACCATTTGTTTCCAAGCATCCTCAAATTGCTGGATTGTGACCTTCAGATCAAGGATGACTTGATTCCTATAAGCAGAGCCAGACGACAGCTCGCTTGCTGACAACATGGCCTCTTGAAGTGGCGTACATGGAAGGACGCGCTCAACGCGGTTTCCATGTTCGGACACAATAGTAACAGTAGCTTCCAAAAACTCGGCGTCAAAGCTCGTCTCTTCTGGGGTTGGCGGGCCTATTGGACTTATCAAAATCCTCTGTTGTGATAATATTTGTTGTGCGAGACGCGCAACTGAGGAGTGCTTGAGAATGTCTGAGATCTCAACCTTCAAGTCAAAATCCTCTCGCAAGTTACGAACGAGTGAGATGGCAGATATCGAATCGATACCAAGGGCAGAAAAGGACGTATTTGGTCCAATGGAGGTCTCTTGCACTTTTGATATTTGAGCAACTGTACCGACGATTTGTTGCTCCAATTCGGACCACTGATGATCCTCACTTATGCTGTGGGAATTGGAATACTTATCCAACTGCTCCACGCTGAGAGAGTTAACGTGCTTCTTCAATAGCGCTTTATCTACTTTTCCAACTGCTGTTGATGGTATGATAGAGACGGGAATCAATGCCGAAGGAATCATATAGATGGGCAGCGCAGAGGAAGCCAAGGTGTAAAGGTCTTCGATGACCGATTCCTCTGGCTCGAGAATGCTGAACTTGCTATCTGAGTGATGTCCTGATGTCCAAAAAGTAATCAATCGTTGATCATCGTCATTATCACCCTCAATGATAAGCGTTATGCAGACTTCCACGGCGGGCGAATTAAGTAGCGTTTCGTTGATTTCTCCAAGTTCAACTCGCTGTCCGCGAATCTTGACCTGATCGTCCTTTCTTCCAGTGAAGATTATTGATCCATCTGGAAGCAATCGACCGAAATCACCAGTTCGGTAGATACGGCCATAAGTTGGATGATTGATGAATCTTCCAGCATTCTGTGTAGTATCAAGATAGCCTCTGGCAATCTGCAAACCATTAAAGCACAATTCTCCCTCGCCACCGCGAGGAACGAGCTGGAAGTCCTCCCCAGGCGCAAGCACAAAGAGAGAAGCGTTAACTAGAGGCTTTCCAATGTTATTCAACACGTCGCTTTGCTTGACACTTTCTGTCACCGTGACGATATTCGTAGTTTCGGTGGGGCCATAACCGTTGTACAGTCCTCGGCCCGCCCAGTCTTGGAAGACCTTTGGACTCATCGGTTCTCCAGCGCTGATCAACGCTTCAACGCTCGGGACATTATTTGGATCGATTAAAGCGGCAACTGTAGGGGTCAAGCTGAGATGGGTGACTTTCAACTGTCGGATAAGCGCCTCAATGTCTCGGAAAATAACGTCTTTGATGGCGGAGCAGAGACAACCGCCAATCTTCCACGTCCAAAAGATCTCGAAGACAGACACATCAAATCCCTGCGAGCAGGCCTGAAGGAGTCTGGAATCTTTCGAGTGAGGATATATGTCAGTCAGTGCTTCTAAATTGGCGAGAACATTGCCGATTGTCAGCAGGACGCCTTTCGGCATTCCAGTGCTTCCAGACGTAAAGACAGCGTATGCCAGATTATCGACGGTCGATTTTATAGGCAAGTTCTTCCGAGAGAGCTCCGAAAGTTCAATCTCGTCCACGGCGACAACTTCTGCTGACTTTACGTCCTGCAGATACTCCTTCGTCTTGCCACTCGTCAAGAGGAGTTTTACATTTGCCTCCTTCAGAATATGCTCTATTCTTTCAAGTGGCGTATCGCTCGTAAGGGGCAGGTAACCAGCTCCTGTCTTGATGGTCGCGAGGATGGAGACATAGAGTTCCGTTGACTTGTCCATACATATGCAGACGAGATCATCCGGCAGAACATTCTTCTGTTCCAGAAAGTGGGCAATTTGGTTTGCCTTGGTATTTAGCTCTCCATAAGTTGATCGCTCTATGTCAAATATTCCATCATATGCTGTGCGAACACAGTCGATGGCAGCTCTGTTTGGATCCTGGGCTGCTATAGTCTCCACGGATGCTGCTAGAGATTTGGAGGAGTAATCAACCAGAGGCTTGGCGTTCTCGACGGAAAGTAGTTCGTCGGCGAGAGAGAAATATACTTGATCAACGGGAGCTTCCGGAGATCTTATAAAGAACACGACTAACTGTTCGATTTGTCGGAGAAGCAAGTCTATTTGGGCGCGTGGAAACAGAGCCTGTTGATAGTTCGCATCCAGGCGGATAGTCTCCTTCCCAGGAGTGATTTCCAACGTGAGATTAAACTCGAGATAGTCCGTGGATCTAACCATGTTGACCTTTTCTCGTCGCTGGTCGGTCTCGGAAAGCGTCTGCTGCCAAATGACAAGGGTATCAAAAATAGGACGTCCGGCATCCGCATCGGAAAGCTTCTTGATGTCACGTAGAGGTAGGACATCATTCTCGAGATGCTTTCGGATAGTCCAATTGAGATATTGTGCAGTATCTGCCACGGTCGTCGTCGTGGAGATGTCAACACGGACGGGCAGAGTGGAGAGACACGGTCCAGCAATGTCTTCGATGCCATCGATGGAGGCAGTCCTGCCCGAGAAGACGGTTCCGAAACAAACATCGCTCTTGCCAAGATAGGAACTGAGAATTATGGCATATGCAGCCTGTACTAACGACTGGGGACTAACGAGGAGAGCACGAGCAACATGCTCCAGCTCAATGGTGGAAATTGAAGTTTGAAGAGCTGCGACATCTAGTCGACGAGGAATATCTGTTGCGCTCTGAAAGCTTGGAATAGATTGCGGATCGAGTTGCGATAGGTGATCTTTCCAATATTGAGTCTGTGCCCAAAGATCGGTTGAAGCAATACGCAAGCTATTCTCAACAACATGGCGGAATGGAGGCCGTGGCGATGGGTTGTTGCCGGAGAAGATAGATTCAAGGTCGTCAATAAGTAGTTCGAGGGACCAGCCGTCGTACAATGCGTGGTGGAGGTTAATGAGGAGAGTAGAATGGTCTATAGAACGGTGTATGCGGATGTGAAGTGGACGGATGATGGGCAGTACGCCGAGATTCTGCGAGTTGGAATCCCTTTCCACTTGCCCGGCCGCAGAGATCTGAGAATCAGACAGTTTCTTCCACACCACCTGCGTGTAAGCACTGTAGGAGCTCTGGCAATCTACGAAACCAGTGCGCAGAATTGGATTATGGCTTGTCCACTCGGAGAGAGCATCTCGTATGCGCTGCTCGTCGAAGTCTCCATCAATGCGCAGTTCAACGACGTTGTTGTATGCTGTTGGGTCCACGGCTGTCTCCAGGAGCATGGCATCTTGAAGCGGCGTGCAGGGTAGTAACTCGTCGAATTCGTCAGTAACTCTTTGCTGCTCGAGGGCTTTCGCGACAGGTTCGGTCAAATCTTGAAAGTCGAACTGGTTTTCTGGCTTCTCGCTGTCCTCCACTGATCCCTTTTGACGATCGTCGCATATCCGCGCTATCGCACGAAGAGTCTCGGCCCGCAAGATCTCTATCGATGTTATCCGGAATGCAGACTTTCGGAGCAGAGATGCCAAACGGATAGCCATCAGAGAGTCGAGTCCGTATGAAGCCAATCGCTTTGCCGCGTTGACCTTGAGACCAAGCAGATCATGCAACACTCTGCCAACTGCTCTCTCCGTCGCAGATAGTTCATGAGAGTCATGGTCATTGTCATCTTGGTCATCATCGGCTCTGCTGCTGAGGTAGTCTCCCTCCAGCTTCTTCTTGTTGATCTTTCCTGAAGGAAGGTATGGAAACTCGGACATAACAACAAGCTCGCTCGGCACCATGTATTTCGGCAGCCATTTCTCGCAGGTCTTCATGAGATCATCCAAGCTGACATGATGTCCTTTAGTGGATGCAAAGACGACGAGCACGCCCTGCAGAACGCTGGCGAATGCCATCTTGATGCCAGGCTGCTTATAGACAACTTCCTCAATTTCGCCTAGTTCAACACGCTGTCCGCGAAGCTTCACCTGGCCAGCACTGATCCTACCCATGACCTCGATCGTGCCATCTTCCAGCATACGACCTTTGTCACCGGTGCGGTAGGCACGCTCGCCCTTGAACGTTACAAATGCCGCCTGGTTCTCCTTCTCACGATTTAGGTAGCCATCAGCGAGTTGCGGTCCACCAAGGACTAACTCGCCAACCTCACCTAGTGGTAGGAGTTTAATCTCGCTACTCGCATCTGAAGATTCAGGAATAGCGGCAATAAAGCAGGAGACAGTGTCAAACGGCACACCGATATTTCCAACGTTTGATCCAGCTTGCATATGGCAGTTGACTGTGCAATGAATAGCGGCTTCTGTTGGTCCGTACATGCCATACAAGAGGCCGTCAGCGGTGTCCGAGTACCCAAATTCGTCGACTACTGGTCGTGTGAGCATTTCTCCAATGGTGAGGAGCAGCCTGAGTTTCGGCACGTTTTCCCTGCGCAAGATGAGAGATCCCACAACAGTGGGCGTCAGCTCGCAGCCATCCACCTCAAGGGCATTGATGGTCCCGGGAAGATCGTCGAGCATGCGCGGACGGTGGCAGCCAACCAGCGTGCAGCCTCTGAAGAGGGGAAAGAAGATCTCAAAGACGGACACGTCGAAAGAGGGCGCGGCGAATTGGAGAAATCTCCGAAATGGCGGGATGAAGAGGTCGTGTGCGAGAAGAGACTGGGTCACGGCAAGATGGCTCACGCCCACGCCTTTGGGCAGTCCCGTAGAACCAGAGGTGTACATGACATAGGCGAGCTCCTCGGTCTTCGCGAGGCGAAACTCTCCTGATGGAATGGGCTCCTGTTCTGGAATCTGGAAGTGCTCGTCGACATAGATGACGGTGGGGCCGTCCTCCCACGTCACATTCTCTTCATTGTCCCGCGTTGCAATGACGATTCTGGCTGCCACATCACCCACGATAAACTTAACTCTGTCCTTCGGCGCATCGAGATTGATCGGGCAAAAGGCACCACCAACCTCCAAAGTTGACAGCTGGGAGATGTAAAGAGCGGGTGACTGCGTTACGAGCACCGGGATGATGGGTTGAGGGCCGTCGAGATAGTCTGCCGAGGAGCTCAGCGTCTCATGGAGCGTTGCCGCCAGACTCGAGACGCATCTTCGTAATTCATCATAGGTGTATCTCCAGTGTTCATCACCGTCACCTTCTGGGGCCAAAAAGTCGAGTGCAGGCGCGCAGCCAGACTCCCAGCTCACGAGTTCATGAAGCAGCTTTGGGCCATCGAGCCGCCGCGGATTCTCATTGAGGATGGAGAGGTGCTCAGTCATTGTGGTTCAAAGGTGGCCAGAGTATGGAGACGTTGGAGAGCGAGCTTACGACGACTGCATGAAGAAGAGCGTAGTTTTTGCCCCGACACTGTGGTAGGTGTGCAGGGTGAATGTTTGATTAGGCTACCTATGTATGAGATCGAGGCGCCGCCTTGGAGACATACAGGAGGGTAGACAACGGCGCAGTGGCGCAACGCCTCAACGTCGCAATGGCAGATGGCAGATGGCAGATGTGGAGCGGAAGGGAGGGAGTGTGTGTGTGCCTGTGTGTCAGAGATGCTTGCCTCTCTCTTAGCTCCGGGAAGAAGGGAAGGGGGCGTGGAAGGTGGAGGTGAGGGCGGCCAGGATGAAGAAAGACGTTTTAACGGAAAGCCTGAGACCGGCCGGGAATAGCTCGCTACGATGATGGCCTCAGCGCGGGGGGTTGACCAGGGAGGTGCGAGAGGGGTGAGGCGTGAGGGGTGAGGGTTATGATGAGGGGTGGGAGAGGGGAAGAGTCCTGAGGTTATCTTGATGAGGGGCAAAAAAAAAAATCTTATCTGATTATCGATAAGATAATACCAAAGAAAGACCTTTCTCATGGGAAGGCTGGGCGTCTTCATCCAGCCCATTGCTTTGTTGACGTGCCGCCGATGCCGTCGGGCAGTAGCGGGAGTGAGCAAGCATCGAAACCTTGGTTCTGCGAGGCAGCTCCTCCTTCGTTCATTATTGATGTTTCCCGTTCCTTGACTTTATTGTTGACGTAATAGGACGCAGAAGTATGGAGAAAGGGTCAGTTTAGACGAGAGGTGCGGTATCGGTGATGTAAGTGGCGATACAAGTGCCGATCCGCACTTTGCTGCGAGTGGCCATGTACTACTACTTACTGGCTGGTGCGCGGGTGGAGAGCAGCTTGGTTGGGGGGGAGGAATCAATGAACTTGATATATACTTCGTATGTACATTACGAAGTGAGAAAGTGAGCAGTGCTTGGAGTCGTCGTAAAAAGACACTCCCTGCGACGTTGCGTTGCGGCTCTTTGCAATGGCAGAAATAGGGCTTGCAGGGCCTTTGTCTGGGGACACGTAGCGAAGCATCTGAAGCATCGAAGGAAGCATCGAAGGAAGCATCGAAGCATCGGAGCATCCAGTGAACGCTCACTGATTAGCAATTCAGCTCCAGCGCTTCTTCAGGGCTTACTGCGTGACTGGGTGTTCTTGGGCAGCAGGCAGGCAGGGCATGACACGCAGAGGCCATGCTGTAAGGACGGGGCTCAAGGGCTTAAGGGCTTACGTCGACGTCCTTGTCTTTCTGGCTCTCGCTCGCTGCCAGTCGCGCGCCAAGCCGACTACATTCGATGCTTCAGGGCCTCCACATCACCACCCTGCTCACATTACCACCCTGCCCTGGGTCGGGCAGCGAGGCAGATGAAGATGGAGCAGGTCATGGCGTCATCAGGTGGAGAATCGATGCAGAATCGATGCAGAATCGTCCGAGTGTCGGCCAGGGAGACGAACCATAAAGCGCAGGGGATGAAGAGGAGAAGAGAGCAAGGAGAGGAGAAGGAGAAGAGGAAGGAGAGGAAGGAGAAGAAGGAGAGGAAGAGGGAGGAGAAGATGAAGATCGCGAAGAAGAAGAAGGGGAAGAGGGAGAGGGAGAAGAAGATGAAGATGGTTAGGAAGAAGGAGAAGAGAGGAAGGAGAAGAAAACGGTGGGTGTGTCATTAGTCGTAAGATACATCTACCCAGGTCACAGGGACTTCCATACTCCACCCCCCAGACAACCACACCACTCCTCACTCCGACATTACGTTACAGACACACTCCGCCATTACACAGACTCTCCATCCTCCCCAATATTATACTATATGTAGGTACCTTGATACTCGATATGAGGTATCGATACAACATCTAACCCCTAGCTTGGTACGTACTGTGCATTGTAGTAGGTACTAGGTACGGCTGTGTTTGCGCTATCTACATCTACCCCTTCCCTTCATCTTCCGGCGCTAAGGGAACATCCATTTCATCACTTATTTTCCATCATTTATCTTCATCATTTATCTTCATTTATCTTCGTTATCTTCATCATTCGTCACTTCTGCTATGCATTCCTATACATACGGATACCAGATACCTATTTAAAGACGCCGCCCTTTCCTTTCTTCTGCTGGTTGACTAGGTCCCGTGCATAGGTAGCTCCATTGCTCGCTCCATAGCTCACCCTGGCTTATTTCTATTTTCTACGATAAACATCTTGACAGGTCCGTAGGTACCTCTAGCTACCCTTGCCTGCTTCAGCCTGGTCCATGGTCTTGTTGAACTGATCCTCAATTCCTCATCCTCGACCTCGTCCTCGCCCTCGTCCTCGTCCTCCTTACTCCTGCTTCCTGATTTATTCTCTCTTCAGGTACGTAACAGACAGACACGTACACGGACACGAAATCCCTCCCTTTCTTTCCTCCTTGCTCCATTTGGCGGAAAAGCAAGTATCTTATCTCACATGTGCCTAGTGTTCAACCTCCTCGCATCCACCGCTGCAGATACCAGCCCGGCGAGACGCAAAATCTAGCTCGTTTCCCAGAAAGGATAGATATATTCCTGCCACGTCACTTCACTCACGTCACACTTGCGGACGGCCACTGAGCGACGGGGAAGTTTCGTATGCAGAGAAATGGCTGAGGTCTCATCGATGAGGTCCCCAAGCGAAGAGAGTCTCTTCTCACGTGGGCAATCACCGAGGTCGCCCGAGCGAGATGCTATATCTGGTATATCTGGTCCCAGAGATGTCTCCAAGCTCGTCAGCCATGGTAGGAGATCCAGATCCAGATCCCAGTCCTAGCCACATACCTATATAACTATTTTCAAGGGTGTACGTCTGACCAGGACAGTAACTGCAACGACAACTGCAACGCCAACCGCAACCGCAACCGCAACCAGCACTCATACCCAGACCCGTGATAGCGTCACGTCCCAGCCTCGCGATGGGCAAACCTCGGCAGTCTCCAACTGGACGGGCGTCACACAACACGGCCTTGGGGCGTGTAACACACCATCTCAGCAATTGGACAATAAGAGAGAGTCGATTCCAATGAACTCGCTCTCGCTCGCCCGGCAGCTTGGCCCCGGTTCCGCACAGCAGACGGAAGGCCATGTGCTCGACATGATCTGTGTCGGCTTTGGCCCGGCCTCATTGGCCATCGCCATCGCCCTCGCGGACAAATGCGCCGCGCTCCCGCCGTCATCGCGTCGCTTGCCTCGAGTGCTCTTCCTCGACAAGCAGACCGAGTTCGCCTGGCATGCGGGCATGCAGCTTCCCGATGCCCACATGCAGATCTCCTTTCTGAAAGATCTGGCTACACCACGTGACCCCACCAGCCCGTTCTCCTTCATCAACTACCTGCACTCCAAGGGACGACTGCAGAAGTTCATCAATCTGGGCACTTTCCTTCCGGCTCGCAAGGAGTATGAGGATTACATGCGCTGGTGTGCTGAGCACTTCGAGAACTCGGTCTGTTACGGCCGCGAGATCACAAAGGTTGAGCAAGACCTGAACGACAAGACTGGCTTAGTTGATGGCTTCAGAGTCCAATGGAACGATCTAACCACCGGCCAGGCCGGCTCTGCACTTGCTCGCCACGTCGTCGTCGCGACCGGAGGGAGACCATTTGTGCCCGAGATCTTCAAGCCCTTCACAACCGGAAGATGGCCGAGATTCCAGCACTCCTCTCAGTACGCCACCGCAATGGAGGCGTTGGAGAAGGTGCGCAGCGAGCCAGAGGCCATCAGACGCGAGCTAGAGGTCGCTCTGGACTCCCTGAACGAAGCCACCGACGATGTCCTCGACTCCGACTCCCTCGCCAGCCAAATGATCGCCGAGATGGGCTCTTCCTCGAAGAGCCTACAAAACTCCCAGTCCGCCCCGCGATCTGCCGAAGAAATGGCCGCCATCGAGAAAAAGATCAAAACCCTACGCCAGAAATACACCTCCATCCGCACCGGTCTCGACTCCATCGGCCTCGGCTCAGTGCCCGAGCGCTTCGTCATCATCGGCGGCGGGCAATCCGCCGCCGAGATCTACATGGATCTGCAGTCGCGCTTCCCCGAGTCCGAGATCTACATCGTCGTCAAAGGCGCCTCTCTGCGTCCCAGCGACGACTCGCCGTTCGTGAACGAGATCTTCGACCCGGACCGCGTCGATGGGATCTACGCACAGGCGCCTGCGGAGCGCCAGGCGGCGCTGCGCCTCGACAAGGCGACGAACTACGGCGTCGTGCGTCTGGGGCTGCTGGAGAGCATCTACGAGCGCCTGTACCTGCAGCAGGTGCGCGAGCCGGACGAGGCGAGGTGGCGGTGCAGAGTGCTGGCGAACCGGAGCGTGGTGGGGGTCGAGCGCGGCGCGGACGGGAGGGGCGTGGTGCTGGAGCTAGCGCCGACGAGCGACTTGGAGAACGGGCGGGGGGAGACGGCGGGGAGGGAGAGGCTGCGGGCTACGATGGTGTTCTTCGCGACGGGGTATGTGAGGAATGCGCATGAGGAGATGTTAAAGGAGACGAGGAGTCTGTTGCCGCAGGGGAGCGAGGGCTTCGTGGTCACCAGAGACTACAGGGTGAAGTACGATGAGAAGAAGATCGATAGTGCGGCCGCGGGCGTGTGGCTGCAGGGGTGCAATGAGAAGACACATGGAGTAAGTTCTGAGGTGCCCGAATGCTTGCCGGACGAGAGCTGACATGTCGGCAGTTGAGTGATACCCTGCTTTCGATCCTGGCGCACCGCGGGGGCGAGATGGTGCAGTCCATCTTCGGCTCCGGTCTCGAAAATAAGGCTTGATTGATATCTACCAGCAGCATCTACGAGGCATTTAACGCGGCGATTTATGCGTGCTTTAGCAGCTTGTTTTCATGCACGCTGTTGATCTTATCAGATTACCAGATCTGATTGTGCTCAGATACATACCCTAGCGGAGAACAGGGGTCTACCTGCTGTACATGGATATGGCTTGGCGGCATTTCTGGATACTGTGCCCAGATACAGCGGTATGTACGGGAGGGGCTCTAGAGTACGGAGGCAAGATACCAGCGCCAAGAAGGCGTAATTGAGTGCTTGTCGGTGAAGAGTGGGAAATGAAGCAGTAACGAGATACGATGGTGAATACAGCTTTATATATTCGAGCTATACTTCGGATTTTGAGATCTGGATTGGCTATCTGCTTCGCCCGTTGCTCAGTGCTCATTGCTGGTGACTTCTGGCTACGATAGCTATGACGGAATGTAGCCGGTACATCTCTCAGGCTCGTACCTACAGATCTTGACCCTGGCTCGTCCTCGCAGCCATCGGGTTAGCAGAATTCGGATCCTGGGATCGTTTCTGTCGAAGTGTGCATGTCGCGTAGGATGGACATCATGTCGGCAGTTGAGGAATATACCGGCACGCATGTCGTTTGCCGGATCATTATGGTCTGCCATGGTATCTCGTGATGTCCTCGGACGCCTCCGTAACGTGTTCCCGAAGCGGCGCTTATCTACGGCCGTGATTGCGTGACTGACCTCTGCCCATAACCGTCGCCTCGTCGTCACGGAGTGCCGCATCCCGCCGAGTGCTGTGCCATATCGTACCCAGGGTTGCTGTAAATATCCCCTCTCATTCCCTGCACACATCTGCCCATCCCCTCACCCCACCTCCCTCCGTCCCGCCCACCCCACCAGCCCCTCCACCAGCTTCTCACACGCCCCTCTCCACACCTTCCCCCCTTCCTCCTCCCCTTTCGGCTGAAACACCTTCACTTTCCCCTCCCCACCCAACACCCACGCCCCACACGCCACCTTCACCACCCTGACCTCCTCCCTCCCCGCCTCCAGCCCCAGGTGCGCCTCGACATACCTCCCCAACGCCGCCATGAACGGGCCCTCCCCCTCCCCCTCCCCCGCCACGAGCTGCCGTCCCCTCACCAGCATCGGCCCGACGTCGTCACGCGGGACCGTGACATCAATGCCTCTCAACGCCGTCTCAGCATCGTCCGCATCCACACCGCCAGCGAATGAGAAGGTGAGCACGACATCCCTCGCGACGCCCCGCAGCATCGCCCCCTCGTCGCCCGCAGCGATATCTCCCAGGAACGTCTCCAGCGCGCGCACGAGCCGCGCCGACGGGATCCGCAGCGGCGCCGCGCGCGCATCGAACGTCGCCGCCAGGAAGCCGACCAGCGTCGCGCGCAGCGCCGCCGGCATGCGCGTCAGCAGGAGCGGGTAGCTCGTGAACCCGGGCGCCTCCTCCTTCTCCGCCGCGCCGCCGTCGCGCAGCAGGATCGCCGAGTAGCTCGCCTTCTCGTAGACGACCTCGACCAGGATGCCGCGGCCGCCGCGCGCGATGTCGTCGTCCTCGCGGTCCGGGGATCGCGCGGCCGCCGCCGCCCACTCGTCGGGCGTGCCGAGCGGCGTGCAGAGGACGGCGCGCAGGGAGCCGACGCGCGCGAGTGCGGAGTCGGGGTCGGAGGTGGAGGTGGAGGAGAGGCCGACGCGGACACCGCGCAGGACGTCGCCGGCGAGGAGGTCGCGGAGCTGTGAGGCGTGGGTGCGCAGGGAGGCGGGGGTGAGGGCGGAGAGGTGGTGGAGGGGGGAGAGGCGGTGGAGGGTGAAGGTCGTATTGTAGAGGGGGTAGGGCGCTGTGTCGGGGGCCGCGGGGGCCATTGGTGCGGTGTCTGGTCTGTGGCGGAGATGGAGCTGTGCGCTGAGAGATTGGTGGTTGGGGATGGCGGTTGAGAGATGGGATTCTTGAGGGTTGTTGTTTGGCAAGGAGCTGGACAGCCTTGTGGTGCACAGGCCAGGATAGGTGAAGGCTGAGAGCGAGGGCGAGAATTGGACGCGATGATTGGCTCTCGGCAATTCGACCGCAAGGCTGTGGGTTTAGAGGGGGATTTGGCCAGAGCAATTGCTGTGCCAACCACAACACGACGTGGATCCTTCGACGCGGCTGAAGTCGACACCACGCTCTACACGGTAGCCCTTCAGCTTGAGACCAAGCTCGATTACCAGCATGAGTTATTTCCTCATCATTTATCATTCATCTTCTAGTTATACTTAAGCCCACTTGCTTACTTGTTTATTTCTCTATTGAGCACCCGGATCTCCGGATCTCAGCCATCGAGCGCATCATTATCACTACCCAACCATTGCATCTCATTTCTCCCCTCCGCATTCTCACATCATCACTCCAGCCATGAAGCTTCCCCTCTGCACCTCTCTCCTCCTCCTCCCCTCCGTCCATGCGTGGGGATCCCTGGGCCATACCACCATCGCCTACCTCGCCGAGCAACTCATAGCGCCGCCAACGACGCTCTACATGCAGGCCGTCCTCAAGAATCACACAGACTCAGGCTACCTCGCCGCCGTCGCCACCTGGGCAGACTCATACCGCTACACCGCGAACGGCCGCTTCTCCGCTGGCTTCCACTACATCGACGCCGCGGACAGTCCGCCGGAAGCGTGCGGCGTGGTGTTCGCGCGGGACTGCGAGGAGGCCGGCTGCATCATCAGCGCCATTGCAAACTACGTATGTCGGCTCTCTCTCTCCCCCCCTTCGCCGAACTCGGCACTACGCGCCAGGCACGGCTCCGAACGCGCGCTGACTCCCCGCAGACTACGCGCCTCCTCGACGCCGACCTCCCGCCGTCCCAGCGCGCCATCGCCGCGAAATTCGTAGTCCACCTCGTCGGCGACATCCACCAGCCGCTGCACGCGGAGGCACTGTTCCGCGGCGGCAACGGCGTCAACGTCACCTTCGCGGGCCGCCAGACGAACCTGCATTCCGCGTGGGACATGGCGATCCCGGAGCGCCTGATCGGCGGGTACACGGCGGCGCATGCGCTCAACTGGTCGCGGGCCCTGGGCGCCGATGTGACCGAGGGGCAGTATGTGGGTGAGGTTGGGGGGTGGCTTGAGGGGATCGGGTTGGAGGATCGCGAGGGCACGGCGATGGGGTGGGCGCGGGAGAGTAATGGGTTGGTGTGTGAGGCGGTTATGCCGGGGGGGTGGGAGGAGTTGGAGGGCCGGGAGCTGGAGGGGGAGTATTATGATGGCGCGATTGGGGTGGTGGAGAAGCAGGTGGCGAGGGCGGGGGTGAGGTTGGCGAGGTGGCTGGATTTGATTGCGGAGTCTGATAGGGGGGAGTTGTAGGGAGGTAGCATGATATTCCTGTCGGTAGTAAGTAGACGACAAATAAATAGTAACGGCAGCACCTTATTCTGGCGCAGATACATCGCGAAGGAAAATGTGCTCCAACGTCGTCAAACCCAGGCGTGCCAGTGATCACCAGTCACGACCAAGTGTGCCGCAGCCATAGGAAACAGGTTGAGCAAGTTGAGACTTTGTCAACTTCTAGCATGGAAATAATTCTGACCAAGGTCTCCTTCCTGTGTAAATAAATACTGATACTATACATCCTCCACCCTTTCGCCACAACGAAGATTAAGAATCAATATTATCAATTTATCAGCATTTCTCCCCTAAGCAGCATTATCCAGGCCCAACGCTCACAGGTGCAGTATTCACTTGCGACGTCTTCGTTCTTCCTCAACTATCAACATCGGCTACGGTCGATCTATCATAATATCAAATATCTCTCTCCTCCCAACAAATTCCCCCTTTGTAGCTCAGTTGGATTAGAGCATCGGACTGTAACTGTATGTCACGTGACAATCATCCGGGGGCCCGCGGTTCGATTCCGCGCGAAGGGAATCTACCTCTTCGGAAGAGCACACTCTTCTATGAATCTTCTTTTTTGGCCTTTTTTTCCCCTACGGATTTAGATGCTAGATGAGTGAGAGATACATAAAATAGGGGGTTCTAAAGAGCAAGGATTTATTTTGTATATAAGACACTGCTCCGAAAGAGTACAGGAGTCTATCTAGACAGTAAGTAGTATCTATCCATCCATCCCTCTCTCAGTTGCCATTTTTGCGGTTTTTTGCCCTGCGGGCTTTAGTTGTTGGGTGGTCAGATCCTCGCTTGTCCTAATCACAACCCTCTCTGCCCACCCACATCTTAACAAACATTGTTAAAATCGTTGAAATTTAAACATAAAAAATTTAGTAAAAAAGAAAGCAAAAGAATTGACAACTGTGGGATTCGAACCCACGCGGTTTCCCACTAGTAATTTCTGTGTCAGGTGATCCTGAAACTAGCGCCATAACCACTCGGCCAAGTTGCCTTGTATGAGAGAATGCCCGTTTATATATATATGTGTATGATTGATAAAACAATGTAAATTATTTAAACTATCCATCGACGTTCCGGGTAATGAATGCATCATCATCTCCGTCCCCGGTTCATTGATTCATGGCTAACTCGGTCAAATCCAGAAACGCCCACTAAGGTTTTCACAGGGTAGTATCGGCACTTTTCAGAAGTTATGTACTGTATGTACTGTACGGAGTATGTCATCATCCCAGCCACCTATGAGCAAGGACGGCGGAGAGGGCAGAGAGGGCGGAGACGGCCGCTTTGCGAAATTCATCATGCACGAGTGCCAAGTCGAATTCAGGATTATCGTGGACTCTGGTGGACTTTCCTGGCAGAACGCTGGTCGTCTGATCGGATCAAAGGACATCTGAGGAAACATCTGAGAAGACACCTGAGAAGGCATCGGGGAAGGACGGAGATCTAGAGGTCCTTCACCGTCGCTCTGGAGCACAGTGGGTTTCAAGACTTCCTGTGTAGACCGTCCTATGACCGTGACCCAGCACTTGTCTGTCGCATGTCAATCAGCTCCTCGAGACTCGAGACTCAAGACCGTCAAGAACAGATAGGCCATACTGCCATAGAGGTACTCATCAGCTTTCGAGATTTCCGAGACTGGAGACCGTTAAGAAGGCCATATTGCCATATACTCATCAGCTTTCGAGACTTCCGAGACTTCGGAGAATTGAGAAACAGAGACCGGGCCAGCCAAGATCGAGGATAGGGTCAGGTCACATATGTCCACATAAACAGACAACCAGGGTGTAATGCTGTACATGCAATATCCCAGCTCCAGGCTTCTCTTCTCGCATTCCAAACACTTTCGACATCCAGACCGCTCATGTGGTCTGTCTTGACACTTTCTTGACACATTCTCCATGCCGCTGTCGTCGATCTCTCGTCGATCTCGTCCAAAAAGATGGAATTTCGGATCTCATTCCGCTTCTCCATCGATGAAGAAGATGATTACAATAGTGCCGCTAGAACTTGCCGCAGTTCTAGCCCATACAGTTATGTGGGAACGTAGGAATGGGGTTGATATTGTGCTCTTGGCACCATTGTCTTACCATTCCGTTCTGAAAAATGAAGAAGAAAAAAAAAAAAAACCCTGTTAAATATCGATAGTTCTCCGACCGCTCCAGGTTCCATCGTGCTCCTCTAACCACTTGAAGCTTCCGTCGTCACGGACTATCAATACACAGTGGGCCATAGAGTAGCGGCATATAGGTAAGTCGACCTATTCATAGAGAGCGGCATGTAGGTAAGTGTCGACCTATTCCATTATTCTACGGATATCTCACAGCTCGGATTCATTCAAACTCGGTATAATTCAAACTCGGTATACGGATCACGTATCACCGGGCACTTTCCCGTCTCCACCCTTCTCATCTGGCCCCCTTACTTATGTACGAGTGGAGTTTTATCTTATTTTCTACGGAGCATATCGGCATTCATTCTCCCCTTTTCCCCTGTTCCCCTGAACCATGGCGGCTGCCCATCTCGGGACTTTCCTTAATATAATCGCTGATCGCTGATCGCTGTGGTTATTCATTTATCTGCCAAGTCCTGATACCCAGTTCCTAACTTAGTTTTACATGGGCATGGCATGATGCCGGTGCTGACGAGGGTCTAATCTCTAGTTGCCTCGCGGAGAAAAGCTTTTCATACTCCGTACCTGCGGAGTAAGACAAAAACCAAGAATAACCAAGACGCCGGCCGTACAGGCTGAACCGGGAGGTGGCCCGGTTGGTAGATTGAGAAACCCCTGTACACCCTACACCCGGGGAGGGCCGTATTCGTACATACGAAGTACGAAGTCGGTCTCAGGCTTTGGGTGGCAAACTGAACCACATGAACCACATGAACCACATGAGGAAGATACTCGCGAGGGCGAGGCCAAGGCCAAGGCCTCTAGCTAGTCTCTTCAGGTTTTCAACATCTTCAGCCCAGTACAAATGTACATACAATACGAAGTACGAAGTAGAGATAGTATTATTCTACTGTGTTATGTACATACGTGCGCTTTTAAAACGGGCCTCCGCGTGCCCCGGCCCGCCGAAGACAAGACCGAGATGAGACGCTCTGTGTGTGGGGATCAAACAGACTGGACCATTTTCACATCGCAACGTCATCGAAATTTCCACTCCGACCGCTCTGGGAGTAACTGCAATGCAAAAGCGGAACTGAAACGGCCGCCGTGGCCGGGAAAGTACTTTGCCTCGGTCAACCGACCGAGCACCTACGAGGCCGCATCATGGATGATGGATGATTGATGATTGATGACATTCTTCATTTCTCAGGGAATATGATATATCCAAACGTGCATAGCCGTCGAATTAAACTTTCTCCAACTGTCTCTTCCCCACAGCCCACAGACTTCAACATGTCGGCGTCATCGTCCCTGGATCAGGAATCTCATCGCACGAGAAATCATGCCACCTTCATTTTAGACTTTTCGCTGCCACGAGCCACGCTTGGCACTTGCTCAACGGAGCCTCAACTCGTGTGAACACCATGGAGAGATTTTTAGTGGAGATTTTAACCGACCCTGAATTTTTTTTCTATGGTCCCCAATTAGACGGCATTCCGCCCCACAGACTCTTCTGAATCATTTTCGAGAAGACGGTTATTTTTCGGAGACAGGCAGGGCACTGCCCACGAGACCAGATGCACCGAAGACGCATTCCATGTGGGCGTCATGCCGCTGCCAACCCGGATCACACTCATCCTATTTGCCGCTGTTCCGATCTTACGGGTTCTTTCGTCATGGGGATTTGGAGGACTTCTAGACCCCTCCCTCATTTGAATCAGAGCAATCTCCACAAACCAAAAAACTAAAGAAACTTCACAAAGTCATAGCATTTCGGGAAAAGAAACCCCCTCCAATCAAGATATAGCAGAGGAGACTATTGCCAACATCCCATGTTACCATTGCAGAAGGGTCTGGAGTCTGTTCTAGACAGACATAAGGAGCCGATTCCTGAAGACGCACACAAGGAAACTTTCCTCGACGCAGATTCCGAAGTCGACATGCCGTCCAGGATATCAAATGAGAGCAGAGACTCCTCCTTGAGGGTCATCATCATTGGCGCTGGCGTTGGTGGCCTCACCCTCGCACAGTTGCTCATGTCGTCGCCAGGAATAAAGGTTACATGTTACGAGCGTAGTGCAACACTCGATGACCGCCTCAGCGGGTTCCGTGTCATGCTCTCAGGCTCGACATTGACGACGTTGAAGGGCAAGCTCTGGAACGAGGTCTGGTCACATATCGCCCTCAGCATTGGCGAGCAGCCCGAGGGTGGACAGAGGATAGACTTCTTCAAGGGTACTGGTGAGAAGATGTTCTCATGGGACTCGGAGCCAATGCGGGATCAGTTCTCCGTCTCGAGGTGGCAGCTGAGGCAAGGCCTGCTGCACCAGAGCGAGCCCTTCCTGAGGGTCGGCAAGATCTTTGAGCGCTACGAGGAGTTGCCAAAGGGAGGAGCGAGAGTCTTCTTCAGCGACGGAAGTACGGATGAGTGCGACCTGCTGGTCGGCGCCGACGGCTGGAACTCGAGAGTCAAGAAGCAATTGATTCCCACCGCCACCGTCAAGACCGTGGATGTGGCAGTCGTCTATTTCAAGGTTCCCCTCACACCAAAGTCAATGGAGTTATTGGAAGAAGCTGGCAGCTCAATGGTAAGGCTCCGCAGCCCAACCCCACGTTACACAGGCATCGACTAACAAACCACCAGGCCTTTGGCCACCACAACCAAAACATCTTCCTCGGCCCCTGGCAAAACCCTCTCGCCCCCTACGCATCCCGCTACACAGCCTTCACGATCGAGCCCGAGGAGTCCTACATCATGTTCGGCGTCGGCTCGCCCACGAGCCTCTTCCAGAACCGCCGCGCCGCGCCCGACCGTCTCACGCCGGGCGAGCTCAAAGCCGAGATCGTGGCCCGCATCACCGACCCGACCATCCACCCGCGCTTCGCCGAGCTCGCCCGCATGGCCTGCACCAACACGGCCTACGTGCACATGGTGCGCAAGTGCGAGGCCATCAGGCCCTGGGCCTCGCAGAACGTCACCCTCCTCGGCGACGCCGTCTTCAACATGAGCAACATGCTGGGCAAGGGCGCCAACTGCGCGCTCCTCGACGCCGTCTCGCTCGCCGAGACCATCAGCTCGCCCACCTACAACCGCCGCTCGCCCACGCGCCTGACCAAGTACGTGACCGAGAACATCGAGCGCCGGCAGCGCGAGCGCCACCGCTCGGCGCTCATGCAGAAGATCGTCTTCTTCGGCCAGAACAAGCTCAAGGACTACGTGCGCAACAAGGCGCTGCCGTTTGCGCTGAAGCGCATCGACGTGCTGGACCAGGAGGAGCATGATCTCGCGGGCGGCGACTGGGTCGTTGACGAGGGCGCGTGGAGGGAGAGCACGGGCGAGGCCTGGGCCGAGGAGCTGAAGTGGGAGGAGCTCTACGACGCGGAGCATGATGGGGAGAGGCGGAGCACCCACAGCAAGGAGAGCAGGGGCAGCAGGGAGAGCAGGGACACGCGAGACGGGAGTGACAGTAGGAGCCACAGTCGCCAGACTGTGCCGAGCGCCGAGGGGAAGCAGAAGAGGAGAGGAGTTGTGGGAGACGACGAGCTGAGAGATCGCTTTCTGAACATCAGCTGAGCGATGCATGAAGGATGGATGGGGTAAAGAAAAAGAAAGTCCTCTAACGGCCGAAAAAGATACCCTTTGTAGCTATAAATTGATTGTAATAGTATAGTAATGTTCAACACGAAATTGCCTTTCTGATCCCTCTTTTTTGAAAGTAAACAAGCGCTAACTACCTCAGTCCAGAGCCACATCCCCTCATCCCATCCCTCGATGCCCAACCTTCGCGTCTCCTCCCCCCTCTGCAGATCCCCAGACCGCCTAGAAGATCGTGACGGCCAGCGTACCAGTGGGCCCGCGCGTCGTCGCAACATCACCCGTCGACACCGAGACCCCCGTGACCCCGACCAGCGCGCCCGTCACATGCGGCCCGCAGCCGCTCGTCCGCGTGACCGTCTCCGTCGCCGTCGCACACCCCGTCTGGCACGTCGCGCACCTGGGCACCGTGGTGGTCGCCGTCTTCGGGCAGCAGGCGTCGGCGCACGGCACCGTGACCGTGCGCGTCTCGAGGAGGATGCACATGGGCACCGGCGGGCACGTGGCGGCGTCGAAGCCCGAGCACGGCGTGGCGGCCGTCGCGGTGTAGGTGTAGCACCTGTGCGGGCGCGTGGCGAGGGACGTCACGGCCGTGGTCACGATCTGCTGCGTCGTGTAGGTCGTGGTGTGGATGGCGGTCACGACGGTTGCGGTGCAGGTTGGTGCGGGGTCGGTGATGAGGCTGGTGACGGGGCTGATGAGGGAGCGGGTGGGGGTGCCGAGGGAGGGGTTGCCGCCGCCGGTCGAGAGGATGGTGGTGCGCGTGATGCTGCTCAGGGACGGCGCGCCTGGGGCAAGGTCTGTTGCCACTCCGTCGATGATGGTTATGCGGGTTGGACTGCCGAGAGAGGGCCCAGCTGGCGCAATATCTGTTAGTGCGGCGTCGGCGATTGTGGTGCGCGCTGGGTCACCGAGGACTTGGGCGAAAGACGTGCTGTGGGAATCATTTAGAATTATGTTGTGCCTGAGAGTAAGGGATGAAAGTATCATACCTGAACAGGCCAGCAGCCAGCAGGAGGACATTGAGCTTCGCCATAGCGATGATGTTTGATGGATTTATTCTGTTGAAGAAGAGGCACTGTTGGAGAAGAGAGGAATATTGAACTATTGCTGAGGAGAAAGTAGAAAGACGAGTGACGCTCGATAAATAAACGAAAATAGGAGCTGTCCCTTGCCTTGATTGCTTTAAACGCGTGGATTTATACCTTCAAAATTCAGCGCTGTCGTTCGTTCCATCTGGTCAATATTGATATTTTAATATCAACAACTTACGTGGTGTTTCCTTGGTCATGTCAATTCAGGGCAACTGTCATCTTCGGATGAACGTTTATATGTTCTGAAATCTGGAGCAGGTTCGTATTTAACCTTTGGCAGAGCTCTGATGGGATGCCAATCGCCCTCCGAAGAATCCTTTTAATCTGGCCCATGCTGTCCTGGCTCCCGAGGCCGAGTAGAGACGTCGTACCTGGCATTAGCCGGCAGAATAAATGAAGATATATTGCGAGAACATGTGAGTTTTTCGATAGTTCGTCGTCGCGGATAATTGGCCTCTTGGCCTGGTTGCAACTGCACCACACAGCATCGTTCTTGGCGACGCAGGATATGATTATGTTGGACCTCGTGGATCACGGCAGCATGGAGAAGAGGAATGTTGATATAGATGGTATAGATTATATAGATTCATGGCAATTCGGAAGGGAAGGGAAGGGATCTAGCGAAAAGGAGGGGTAATCTGGGGTAAATGAAGCATGCGATCACAGACTCAGAGCTTTTAGGAATTCATGATAATGCTAATGCTTTACATATTCATTCTCCAATAATGTTGAATAAAGGAATAAAGGGTGGTGCCTGTAGGCACTCGGGATTCTCTATTTAGAGAATTCATGAGAATCTTCATGTGCATGCATTATGAGAGCCCTGACTTTGTCTAATTAATCAATTTACATTTAAACACTTCAACATCCATTTCATACATTAATCTCCTAGCCCAAACGATGACAACAACGCCCTTGGCAGGCTTGCCTACAGAAATTGTACGCGAAATATCAAGCTACCTAAGCTACGGCTCGCATCTAGCCTTATTACTTACCTGCCGTGAGCTTCATGCCAAACTCGAGGACCTAAATCAACCATCTAATCCTCTACCTTCTGGAGCGAACGATAAGGTCTACAGCATGGCAGACCTCCTCGAAATAGAGCGATGGCCGGACTACAATGCTTCAGAGTACAAGCCCCTCGAATCGAACGAAGCAGCCAGATTGGCAGGACTTCTTCGCCTGTCACCTTTGCTTAAAAATCAGCTCTGCTTGCAACTTCTCCAACGCGATGATGAAGGGTAAACGTGGGAAACTGGGCACGGGTACCGTGGCGGAGAGGGCCCGACACCTTTGCATACCATGCGGGATCGCCCATCGAATATATCCGCGAGGAACATATCTTCAGTTCGGGGGGGGCAGGGGGGGGCAGTGGGAGGGTACGGGTTTGTGTGCCGTCGGTGTGGTAAATTCGAGCGAACTCAGTATGGCTACGAGGCTCAGGCGGCTAAGAGAACTTGTGCTCCCTACTCGTGTGATCCCTTTTATATCTCAGTCGACTACTCAGATTGGCGAGATGTCCTTTTATAGGCGGCGTGTACTCGAATACTTGAATAAGCCATCAGTCTATTTCGTCCCGCCCGCCTATTATTACTGGAACATTTCACTGTCGTCAACTCTTTTGCTCCGTGAGTGTCTCTTCTACTGTCTGCGGGAAGTCAAACTTTCCGTCTTGCACAAAAGGATATGTATGGCAACGGTATTTAGAGCTCAGAACATACCTCGAACTCGAGGCCTCTCGTCAAGATTTTAGTTCAGGTTTAACCAGGGATGCCTCAGTAGCGCCGCCGCAGTTGCCCGTTCCTCTGGAGCCCACCGAAGCATGTGTCTGATGAAATCAAGAAATAGTTCAATGTCTGCCCCTTCCAATCTATCGCGCAAAGTAACTGGTTCAACATGATTTCCTTTCCAGCTACCTATGGCCATTTGTTAGTGTACTTGTATCAAAAGTTGACAAATAACTGGCTAATACAAACCATACTCATCGAAATG
>Ga0123337_10000427_pt1 | contig 71960 bp, 63 predicted proteins | sample frozenSSSSmetaG_FD_89792 | JGI IMG/M metagenome (GOLD analysis project Ga0123337, IMG submission 89792) | Glacier valley bacterial and archeal communities from Borup Fiord, Nunavut, Canada, to study Microbial Dark Matter (Phase II) -... | ecosystem: Environmental > Aquatic > Freshwater > Ice >...
TGTTGCTATGTGCCATAACCAGCTTCCCACACCGTCTCTGCAGACGCGGTTCTAATTCGTTCAATTTGATTGTTCCAAATCAGTCGCTTTTAACATAGTTTTAAACTTGTGTAGATACCTATGATTAGAGGGGCCCGATTTCCCTCCTCGCTTTTCTAACACCCGGATATCCCCCATCACCATTCCCCGATCAACCGCTTTGCACATATCGTAAATCGTCAACAAAGCTATCTGCACGGCAGTTAATGCTTCCATTTCCACGCCTGTTTGCCCTATCGTTTCCACTTGCGCGATACAGGTTACGCAGTTTTTTCCAAGTTCGAAATCAACCGTAACGCGCGTGATTGCTAATGGATGGCAAAGCGGAATTAAATCGCTGGTGCGCTTGGCGGCCATAATGGCGGCTATTTTTGCCACGCCAAGGACATCACCTTTTTTTATATTTCCGTTCGCAATCAGAGCAAAAGTGGCTGGTTGCATGGAAATAATTCCACTGGCACGGGCGACGCGGTGGGTAGCCGCTTTATTGCCCACATTAACCATGTGTACCTGCCCACTCTCGTCAAAATGAGTGAGTTCATTTCCAGCATCCGGTGGCAGATGTTGATTAGGATTATTTGCCTGATTTCCCATTGTTACCGCCTTAAAAAAAAATTTTTAGCGAGGGTATCATATCGGAATGAAAAAGTACCTACTCAAAACCCAGCTATCACGCATCGCTTTGGTTACTGCGTTAATGGCGACAATCTGTTTCACAGCACCCAACTTACCTGCTCAAAATTTACCAACATTAGGTGATGCCAGCAGTGAAGATCTGTCGCCCATCATGGAACGTAAATTGGGTGAAGAAATTATGCTCGGTATTCGCAATAACATCGATTACATTGACGATGAAGTTGTTTCAGAATATTTGAATAATTTTGGTTCTAAACTACTCGAAGTACATCAGGAAGCACGCGGAGAAGCCAATTTTGATTTTGATTTTTTTGCCGTGCGCGACACGAGAATCAATGCGTTTGCCTTACCTGGTGGTTTTATCGGCGTGCATTCTGAGCTGATTTTAACGGCACAAAATGAATCCCAATTAGCATCGGTACTTGCCCACGAAATTGGCCACGTTGCACAGCGCCATATTGCCCGCATGATAGGCAACCAAAAACAAGACGCATTAATCCCACTTACTTCCTTAATTTTGGCGGCGCTCACCATGCACGCAAACCCAGATGCGGCTATGGGCTTAGCTGTTGGCGGTCAGGGATTAATGGCGCAACGGCAACTCAATTTTAGTCAACATGCCGAACGCGAAGCGGATCGGGTCGGATTGCAAATTTTGCGCGATGGCGGTTACGACCCGAGCGATATGGTGGCATTTTTTGAGCGCATGCAAAATTCTGCACGCGGTTACTCTGATCAAGTCCCGGCATTTCTTCGTTCACATCCGATGACAACTGAACGTATCGCGGATATTCAATCAAGGATTCGATCTGACACGTTCAAAAAACATCGTGACAGCGCGGATTTTCAACTGCTTTTCAACTGTTTCGCGCACGCATACGCGTATTACAAGATGATTCCACTCAAGGCTTGGTCAATGCAAAAGCCTGGTTTGAAGCTCAGATAAAACAAAAAAATAACTCCGCTGCCGAATACGGATTAGCATTTGTCGCCTTTAAACAAGCACATTTTAAAGAAGCGCAAACCTGGTTAAATAAAGCGATCAAAGCATCGGGAACCGATGCACCCAACTTATTTTTTACCAGCTTGCAATCCGATATTTTATTGCACAGTCAACAAAACGAAGCCGCATTAAAGCAAGCCGGAATAGCCTGCAACAATTTCCTGGTTCACGCGGCATAGGTCGTCAATATGTCGATGCGTTGATTGCCAATCAACAAGGCGAAAAAGCCATTACTTATTTACGCGATCAAACTCTGCTATATCGCAAAGATTTTTCTCTGCAAAAGTTGCTCGCCAAAGCCTACGCTGCACAAGGGAAAGAAACATTGGAACATTTGGCATTGGCCGAATCGTATGCTTTATCCGGCGCCATTTCCCCCGCATTAGATCAACTCAGCATCGCCAGAAATTCACCCGATGCGACTTACTTTGACTTAGCCATCATTGATGCGCGTGAGCGTGATTTACGGGAACGTTATAAAGAGGAATTAAAGGCGCTTAAAAAACGGGGTGAAAAAACAGATTAGAGCTGTCGATGGCCAAGGGGTTGGGTTTTGTAGGGTGGCACGTTTTTGTGCCCACGCGGTCGTTGATAATCCGGGAAACACATTGAGAATGTCTGATTAATCAACTAACTGTGTGGGCACAAAAACGTGCCCACCTTACAGCGAACTTCAACCTTACAGAGAGTTAAAGCGCAGTGGAATTATGGCCGCGGATGCGCAACAAATGGATGTGCGTTTGCAAGCGCCACGAGGCTCGTCTGCACTATCGAAATAGCATGCTGTTGAAATAAAAAGGTTAAGCCAACTTGCTTTAGTATCTGTTGATCAGAGGCTGGCTGTCCGTTGGAATAAACGCAAAGCAACGCATCTGACATATCTCTGTCATCAATCTTCGCCAACACATCACCACTCTCCAGCACTAAACTCCCCTCCTCAGTCATCCACACCGCGTCGCATTTTATTAATGCCTGACCAGTATGTAATACCCAACCCAGCTGGGGATCTGAATGCGCAATATAAGGAGTACTTTGTAATTCAACATAAACCCGTTGCGGACCATTTTGAAAAAAATAACGACCATGATCATCGGCTTGATAATTGCGATCAATGAAGCCGCGCAAAGCGGCATTGGTTATTTTGCTTCCCAGCAGACCCATTTCTTGCGCCCGCTGATCACGCATGCGCCATGCACCACGCGCGTCTAAACCCAGCCATCCATAACAATGTGGCACATCCGGCCATTTAGCCATGGCGAGTTGAACTTGTTTATCCATCGGTTTTATTCAATGCGGGTCAGATGCTGATTAAAGAAATACAGGATACGCTTTGCCAGCCATCTATTGTCAACAGACCAGCCGCCAGCAGCGGCAGAAAAACCAACGTGGCCACCGTGGCTCGGGTATTCCAAAACTACGCTTGCTGAAGCTTTTTCTGGCAAATAACGCCCTGGTAAAAACGGATCATTTTTTGCATTTAAAACTAGAGTCGGGAGAGCGATATCCGGCAAAACGTGTTTGGCACTGGCACGATACCAGTAATCTTCCGTATTCATATATCCATGCAATGGCGCAGTGACTACATTGTCAAATTCATAGAGATTTTTTGCAGCCAACATTTTTTCCCGGGCGAACAAACCAGGATATTGCATTAATTTCTGAATGCATTTTGGTTTTAATGTGCGTAAAAATAGCGATGTGTACAGTTTGCCCACTCCTCTGGTTAATGCTATGCCGCCCTGAGCTAAATCAAGCGGCGCAGAAACAGCGCATGCTGCTTGTATAAAACCGGCTTGAGATTGACTCTCGCCCAACCAGCGCAACACAGCATTGCCACCCAGAGAAACACCACACACAAATAAAATACGCTGCGGATGTTGTTGATGCAAGCGGTGTAACACCCAATTAATTTCAGCTGAATCACCGGAATGATAAAAACGCGGTGCATTGTTTAATTCGCCAGAACAACCCCGAAAATGGACGACCACACCAGCCCACGCCCGACTTTTCACCTCAGCCATTAAAAAGCGTGCGTAGTGGCTTCCCGAACTACCTTCTAAACCATGAAACAGCACAACCAGCGGAGCATTTTCAGCCGCATCGACATAATCAAGATCAATAAAATCATTATCTGGCGTTATCCAACGTTCACGTCGATAACAGACCTTAGGAAGTTTGAGTAGTTTGGCGGAGATAATGGTTTGTAAATGACCGTTGGTCATCCAAGCCGGAGACTTGTAATTAGTATGCATTCAATCTAATGCAACATGCTGACGCGAAATAATTCGCTTGGTGCAGCACCTGGCGCGACAGATGCGTGATGCAACGTGATACGCCAACCTCTCGGCGTTTTAATATAAACATTCGTACACAAAATATGAATATCTGGCGTCATTTCAGCCGTGCGCTGCACTTCTTCAATAATGCTATGCACCTCCGTCATCACATGACGACAAACATGCAATTGCACTGGTCGGATCAGGACGGTGCCACGTTCAAAGATTGCTTCAAAAGACGCGCGAATCGTGGCGTGTCCAACCAGACGGGATGACCCTGGATGTATGCACACGATTTCTTCATCTTCGGCCCACAGTGCCATCAAAGTTTCAATATCTGAGCGGCTCACTGCATCGTAAAAAGCCGCTTCAGTTTCATCCGCCGAACTTCTGATAAATGGTGCATGCATAATTATCCTGATTGAATTTACAGATTGTACTAGTGCGTAGGTTGGGCTAACGCTTTATCAGCCCAACATTCTGCGCAGAATGTTGGGCTGATAAAGCGTTAGCCCAACCTACGCACTAATCCAGACGATTCAGTGACCCTTAAGAACAACTCCCGCTTTTAGCTGATATTCAGTACTGCAATAAGGACACGTGGCATGCCCATCGTGGGATAAGTCCAAAAATACTTTGGGATGCGATGACCATAACGGCATTGTAGGGTTTGGACAAAAGGCAGGCAGGTCAGTTAACTCTAGTTCGACTATATGTTTAGTTTGCATGAAAACAGTCTTAATACGTTGACAATAAAAAGGAAAGGGGAAAGATTCTAACGGATTCACTCTGCAAATAAAATCATTCCCCGCTAAAATGTCGCTTTTTGATGATTTAACAAAGTCATTCAAATTCGCCATCAGATAAGAATAAGTCAGAGTAACGATATGAGCAATACCCCTGCTTCCCTGCCCACCTCTTTGCGCACTTCCCTGGAAAACCCCTCTAACTTATCTCCGGACCTTTTAAAAAAAGCGCAGAGAGACGCCTTTCGTGCGGGGCTAAAGAAAGGCTTTCCTGCTTTAACTGGCATCGCCGCCTGGGGCTTGGTAGTTGGCGTTGCCATGATCAAAACAGATTTCACACTCTGGCAAGCTTTAGGCATGTCGTTATTTGTGTTTGCCGGTTCAGCACAATTAGCTGCCCTCCCCTTAATTGCCGTTGATGCACCCGTTTGGATTATTTTTTTGACCGCCCTGATTGTCAACCTGCGATTTGTCATTTTCTCGGTCATTTTAGCTCCGCATTTCCCCCACTTATCCTGGCGCCAGCGTACTTTCTGGAGTTATTTAACGCCGGATGTTTCGGTGATTTTTTTTATGCAACGCTTCCCAACCACAAAACCGGAAGTAGGAAAATTTGACTATCTGAAAGGGTTGCTCCTGCCAAACTGGCTCTCCTGGCAAATTGGCGCCATCACCGGCATCTTATTAGGCAGCCAGATTCCCAATGAGTGGGGTATCGGCTATGCCGGAACATTGGCCATTTTGTGTATTTTATTACCCATGGTATTGAACCGCGCCACCTTAACCGGCGTGATTGTCGCCGGCTCTGTCGCTCTGCTCACTATGCATTGGCCTTATAAATCAGGCATATTATTGGCTGTCATTGCAGGCATGGTTTGCTCGATGATTTGGGAAGAGTGGCATGAAAATCGCCCAGAAAGAAAGGAAAAATCATGAGCGATCCCGACATCTGGCTAGTCATTGCGCTGCTGACGTTAGCGACTCTGATAACTCGCAGTACATTTTGGCTTATCGGCCATCACATCACCCTTCCTAAACGTGTCAACGAAGCATTGCGATTTGCACCGGCATGCGCATTGGCGGCGATTTTGATTCCTGACTTTTTGGTCCGCCACAATCAAATTGATTTGAGCATTACTAATCCACAGTTGATTGCCGGTGTATTAGCGTCATTGTTTTTTTTAAAAACACGCAGCATGTTAGGAACGATATTTTTTGGAATGGTAGTTTTTACGTTGGTTAGAGTAACCGTGTAGGTTGTCGATTAGCGTAGGTTGGGCTAACGCTTTATCAGCCCAACATTCTGCGCAGAGTGTTGGGCTGATAAAGCGTTAGCCCAACCTACAACAGTTTTCTGACATCTGTCCCCTGAAACCAACAGTACGATAGAATGCTCAGCTTTCTTTTCCAACCGCTTTTTATCTCACACCACTATGCAATTTATTCGATTCAGCGATTTAATCGCGCAAGGTAGTCTGACCGGCAAACGTGTATTTATCCGTGCCGATTTAAACGTGCCGCAAGATGAGCAAGGCAACATCACCGAAGACACCCGCATTCGTGCTTCTATTCCCGCTATTCAACAAGCTCTGCAAGCCGGAGCGGCCGTTATGGTGACATCCCATTTAGGTCGCCCGACTGAAGGCACATTACGCGCGGAAGACAGCCTCGCTCCTGTAGCAAAACGTATGTCGGAATTGTTAGCTCAGCCAGTCATCTTGTTACAAAATTGGTTGGATGGCGTGCAAGTGAAACCCGGCCAGGTTGTGTTACTGGAAAACTGCCGCGTTAATGTCGGTGAAAAGAAAAACAATCCTGAACTCGCCAAAAAAATGGCCGCGCTGTGTGATGTCTATGTGAACGACGCTTTCGGTACGGCACATCGCGCCGAAACGACTACGCACGGCATTGCTCAGTTTGCAAAAATTGCCTGTGCCGGCCCGTTACTTACTGCCGAATTAGATGCATTAGGCCGCGCATTACATCAACCTGCACGACCGCTGGTTGCGATTGTGGCCGGGTCAAAAGTATCCAGCAAACTGACGATTTTAAAATCGCTGGCCGACAAAGTAGACCAACTTATCGTGGGTGGCGGCATTGCCAATACGTTCATGCTTGCGACTGGTTTAAACATCGGAAAATCATTAGCAGAGCCAGATTTAATCGAGGAGGCACGCGTCATTATCAGCATGATGAAAAACCGTGGCGCGACAGTTCCCATTCCGGTCGATGTCGTTTGCGCCAAAGAATTTTCAACACAAGCACCAGCCACCGTTAAATTAGTGGCGGACGTAGCTGATGACGACCTGATTTTAGATATCGGCCCGCAAACTGCTGCCCAATTAGCATCGCAAATTTCAACTGCCGGCACCATCGTTTGGAACGGCCCTGTCGGCGTATTTGAATTTGATCAATTTAGTCACGGCACCAAAACGTTAGCGTTGGCCATTGCCAACGGCAAAGGATTTTCTATTGCTGGCGGTGGCGACACCCTGGCGGCAATAGCGAAATACAACATAGCCGAAAAAATCGGTTACATCTCAACTGGCGGCGGCGCCTTCCTGGAATTTTTAGAAGGAAAAACACTGCCTGCAGTTGAAGTACTCATGCAAAGAGCACAGTCAACATAATCGTTATAAAAAAACCGGAGACCACCATGCCACGCGGAACAAAAATTGTCGCCACTATCGGTCCTGCTTCGAACACGTTAGAAATACTCACGCGCATGATTGAAGCGGGTGTCAACGTGGTGCGGTTAAATTTCTCACATGGCCGGGCGCAAGATCATATTGACCGGGCTTTAATGGTGCGCGAAGCGGCAGAAAAATGTGGTCGGGAAGTCGCGATCATGGCTGATTTACAAGGGCCAAAAATTCGCATCGGCAAATTTGAACAAGGCCGGATTGATCTGAACAAAGGCGACAAATTTATTTTGGATGCAAATTGCACGTTAGGAAACCAGGAACGGGTTGGTCTGGATTACAAAGCATTACCACGCGACGTAAAACCCAATGACTTTCTATTGCTCAACGATGGTTTAATCGTATTAGAAGTCCAGACGATTATCGGAGCAGAAATTCACACCGTCGTCAAAATTGGTGGCGAGCTAAGCAACAATAAAGGCATCAATCGCCAGGGCGGTGGTTTGACTGCGCCAGCTTTAACGTCTAAAGACATGGAAGATATTAAAACTGCCATGAGTTTCCAGGCAGATTATCTGGCCGTGTCATTTCCTAAAAATGCCACCGATATGGAAATGGCGCGTCAACTCGCCAACATTGCCGGTGAACCATTCGGGCACAAACCCTTGATGATCGCCAAGATCGAACGTGCCGAAGCGATTCCATTACTACAAGAAATTTTAGATGCGTCCGACGGCATCATGGTTGCGCGCGGAGATTTAGCGGTGGAAGTTGGCAATGCTACCGTTCCGGCTTTGCAAAAACGCATGATCAAAATGGCGCGTGCTTCCAACAAGCTCACCATCACCGCCACGCAAATGATGGAATCCATGATCGTCAACGCCGTGCCAACACGTGCTGAAGTTTCTGACGTTGCCAATGCGGTGTTAGATGGAACCGATGCGGTGATGACATCCGCCGAAACGGCAACGGGAAAATATCCGGTAGAAACCGTTGAAATGATGGCGGCAGTTTGTCTGGAAGCAGAAAAATCTTACGGGTGTGAGCTCGATGCGGATTTTTTACATGCCCGCTTCACCCGCATTGATCAATCCATCGCTTACGGTGCGTTATTTACAGCGTATCACTTACGTGTCAAAGCAATTGTTGCCCTGACTGAATCCGGATCCACTGCGCTTTGGATGAGCCGTCACAATATTGATATTCCTTTATTTGCGCTGACGCCAAGTCGTACAACACAGCGTAAAATCGCGCTTTTCCGGAATGTCCGCACATATGAATTACCTCATCACCATGACAGAGAAACGATGTTGAGAAATGCGGAACAGATTTTATTGGATAACGACGTGGTGAAACTGGGCGACACCATTGTGGTTACCTGGGGTGAATCGATGGGGCAAGTTGGCGGGACGAATGCGCTCAAGATTGTGAAGGTGGGGGGTTAAGGTTTTGCTCCCTCTCCCGTTCCGCGGGAGAGGGTTGGGGAGAGGGTGATTGCTACAGCTACAAACGTTATTCAAATTTCGTATCTCTTGATTACAAACTGGACATTTATTAACGACTATCCAAGTTTCACGAACCCTCTCCCGCGGAACGCTAATCTATGCACACATCTTTGCACTATTTTTTATCCCATCTGGGCGACCCCGTCATTCCCGCGGGTTTAGGCGGGAACCTGGTGTCGTTCGTCAATATACTGAGTTGTTGGCAAAAAAAATAAACACTAACCATAATCAACGAAAGTCACCAGGTTCCCGCCTAAACCCGCGGGAATGACGGAGGTATTTCAACGATGTGTGCATAGATTAGCGCGGAACGGGAGAGGGGGCTGAACAGTGAAGGTTCATGAGTAAAGTACTAAACAACAATACAAATATCAATTTCATTTTTATTTATGGAGACAACATGGCACTAGTTTCAATGCGTCAATTACTCGACCACGCGGCCGAACATGGCTACGGTTTACCCGCGTTTAATGTCAATAATCTGGAACAAGTGAGCGCGATCATGCAAGCCGCTGATGAAGCGGGTTCACCCGTCATCATGCAAGCCTCCGCAGGCGCACGTAAATATGCCGGGGAAGCTTTTTTACGTCATTTGGTTTCCGCCGCTGTAGAAGCGTATCCACATATTCCTGTCGTGATGCATCAGGATCATGGTCAGTCACCGGCTGTCTGCATGGCTGCCATCAAATCCGGATTTACTTCCGTCATGATGGACGGCTCGCTTATGCCCGATGGCAAAAGCGTCGCCAGTTACGAATACAACGTGGACGTGTCGCGCAAAGTGGTGGAGTTTGCACATTCCATCGGCGTGACAGTGGAAGCCGAATTGGGCGTGCTGGGTTCTCTGGAAACAATGATGGGTGACAAAGAAGACGGTCACGGTGCCGATGGAACCATGACGCGCGAACAGTTGCTGACTGATGTCAATCAAGCTGCTGATTTCGTCAAACAAACGCAATGCGATGCGTTGGCAATTGCGATTGGTACTTCGCATGGCGCATATAAATTTTCACGCAAACCCACCGGCGATATTTTGGCGATTAGTCGCATCAAAGAAATTCATGCGCGCATTCCCAATACTCATTTAGTGATGCATGGTTCCTCTTCGGTGCCACAAGAATTGTTAGCCGAGATTCGCGAATTTGGCGGCGACATGAAAGAAACCTACGGCGTACCTATCGAAGAAATTCAGGAAGGCATTAAACACGGTGTGCGCAAGATCAATATCGACACCGATATTCGTTTAGCGATGACGGGGGCCATTCGTCGTTATCTGGCTGAAAACCCGACTAAATTTGACCCACGTGATTATTTAAAACCAGCAAAAGCAGCCGCGATGCTGATCTGCAAAGCACGTTTCTTAGCATTTGGTTGTGAAGGTCAGGCTGGAAAAATCAAACCGATACCGTTAGAAAAAATGGCCGAAAAATATGTTCAGGGAAGTTTGTCGCAAATTATTAATTAATCTTTTTGAGGGAAAAAATCATGGCAACAGTTGGCATCGTAATGGGCTCCACATCGGACTGGGATGTGATGAAAGAAGCGGCACAAATTTGTAAAGATTTTGGTATCAGTTATCAGGCACGTGCGTTATCAGCGCATCGCACGCCGGTGGAATTGGAAGAATGGATGACGGAGATGGAAGCATCAGGTTGCCAGGCTTTTATTGCCGGTGCCGGTGGTGCAGCGCATTTGGCGGGTGTGGTTGCCGCTAAAAGTATTCTGCCAACGTTTGGTGTGCCAATTCCATCCAAATATTTAAAAGGCATGGATTCATTGTTGGCGATGGTGCAAATGCCTAAAGGAATTCCTGTTGCTACATTAGCGATTGGTGAAGCTGGTGCTGCTAACGCAGCGTTGTCGGTCGTGGCGATGTTGGCGTTGCATGATGAGAAGATGAAAGAAAAATTAATTCAGTTCCGTGCGACGCAAGCGGAAAAAGTGCGTAATTCGACGTTGCCTGAATTGGTATAAAAAAAGACGTATGCTTTAAAACCCACCGCGCTCAGCTCCCTCTCCCGTTCCACGGGAGAGGGTTGGGGAGAGGGTGATTACTATGCTCCAAACGTTATTAATTAAGATCAATTTTGTTTTTTCAACAAATCAGTGCATAAATAACGATTATCCCAATTTCACGAGCCCTCTCCCAACCCTCTCCCGTGGAACGAGAGAGGGGGCCGGATAGTGGCAGGTCATGGAGTGGGAGTAAATCAAATCACCCCAATTTGAATCACACCATTAATAAGGAACAGTCATGTCAGGCATTCTGCAAACAAATTTAAAATCACTCCCCTTTCTACATCGCGGCAAAGTACGTGATATTTACGCGGTTGGCGACGACCATTTACTGGTAGTTCAAACCGATCGTATCTCAGCCTTCGACGTTATTCTGGATGACCCGATCCCAAATAAAGGCAAAGTATTAACCGCCATGTCCAATTTCTGGTTCAACAAATATAGCCAGTTAATGCCGAATCACATGACCACTATTGATCCATTGTCACTTGTGTCAAAAGAAGAACGCGACCAGGTTGAAGGCCGCGCCATTGTCGTCAAAAAATTCCAACCATTAGCAATCGAAGCCATTGTGCGCGGTTACATCATTGGCTCGGGCTGGAAGGACTATCAAAAAACCGGCATGGTATGCGGTCATGTTTTACCGGTCGGTTTAAAAGAAGGTCAACAATTACCGCAAGTTCTGTTTACACCATCGACCAAAGCACCGATGGGTCAGCACGATGAAAATATTTCATTTGCCGAAGCGGAAAAAATTGTGGGTGCAGATATCGCCGCCAAAGTGCGTGACTTATCGATTCAGTTGTATACAGAAGCGGCTAAATACGCAGCGACCAAAGGCATCATCATTGCCGATACCAAATTTGAATTTGGACTGGACGCAAACAAAAATATTTATTTAATCGATGAAATTTTGACGCCCGATTCATCGCGTTTCTGGCCAGCGGCGAGCTACCAGGTTGGCATGTCGCCACCATCATTCGACAAACAATTTGTGCGCGATTGGTTAGAGAAACAACCGTGGAATAAAAAAGCCCCAGCTCCTCATTTGCCTGCTGAAGTTGCACAGCAAACGGCGGACAAATATGCTGAGGCGTTGCGGTTGTTGACGACGTAATTCGTCATCGTAGGGTGGGCACGTTTTTTGTGCCCACCATCGTTGGTCCATTCGATCTTCGATAAAATTCCCTCTCTTGTAAGCGTTTTGTTTTATCGACATTCATTCACATCTCAACGATGGTGGGCAAAAAAACGTGCCCACCCTACAATATGGCGCTCTCTTCTCAACTAACTCAAGCTGCACAAATTCTTGCAGCAGGCGGATTAGTCGCCTTCCCTACTGAAACCGTCTATGGCTTAGGAGCTGATGCTGAACATCCTTCTGCTGTGGCCGACATATACAAAGCGAAAGGACGACCAGTTAACCATCCGGTCATTGTGCATTTATCGCCCGAAGCTGATTTGAGCTATTGGGTAAAAGAGATTCCCGAAGAAGCAAAAAAATTGATCGCAGCATTTTGGCCTGGACCACTCACCTTAATTTTGAAACGTGCTGACCGGATTCCTGATGCGGTTTCTGGCGGACAACACACGATCGGCGTGCGTTGTCCATCTCACCCGACGGCACAAGCTTTACTACGTGCATTTAAAAATGGACAAGGCGGAATCGCCGCACCGTCGGCAAACAAATTCGGCCGCATTAGTCCAACAACAGCACAACATGTGCGTGATGAATTTGCTGCTGAATTACAAAGCGGATTAATTAAGATGGTATTGGAAGGTGAGCAAAGCGAAGTGGGCATTGAATCGACTATTTTAGATTTAAGCCGGTTTAAAACGCATGGCGCGGTATTACTTCGCCCGGGACAAATTTGTATTGATCAATTAGCGGCTGTGTCAGGGACAATTCCAGCTATGCCCAATGAAGGCGACTCAACCCCGAGAGCATCAGGAACATTAGAAGCACATTACGCACCAAATACGTCTGTCGTTATTCTGCCAACTGAACAGCTTACCAGCACCATTGAACAACTACACAACGCTAATAAAAAAGTAGCGCTGCTGCATTACAGTGCGCTCCAATCAAATCATCTTTTAGCTGAAATTCGTTTATCTGAACATGCAGCAAAATACGCGCATGGACTGTACGCCAGCTTGCGACAATTAGATGCGGCAAATGCGGACGTGATTTTAGTGCAGGCGGTTCTTGATGTAACAGAATGGCAAGGCGTGCGCGACCGGCTGCAACGTGCTGCGCATGGTTCTTTGGGAGTATTAGTTGGATTGTTGAAATAAATACGCTTTGGTTTTAGCTCCCTCTCCCACTTATGCTGAGGATTACCCACAGCACAAGTGGAAGAGGAAGCTAAAACCATCACAAATCGAGCGGGCAACTTGCCCAGCTCATACGCTCCCCATATACTGCCCTCCTCCACTATTTTTGAAAACGCCAACCCATGCTAATCAATTGCACCGCCTATCAAGACGGAAAAAAAATCTGCGACATTCCTATTGAAGGAATCAGCGATTACCTTGAGCGTCCAGGCTATTTTGTCTGGGTTGCACTAAAAGACGCCAGCACAACAGAGCTCGATCAGATGCAAGAAGAATTCGGGCTGCACGAATTAGCGATCGAAGATGCCCGCCATGGTCATCAACGCCCCAAGATTGAAGAATATGGTGATTCGCTCTTCGCCGTTATTCACACAGTAGATTGGGATAACGGTGAGTTAGCAATTGGTGAAGTCAACATCTTCATCGAAAAAGATTATGTGCTCTCAGTACGCAACCATAGCAAGCAAGATTTTTTAGGTGTACGTGCACGTTGTGAGCGTGAGCCGGCTTTACTTAAGCAAGGATCTGCTTTCGTTTTCTATGCATTGATGGATGCAGTGGTTGATCGCTACTTTCCTGTGGTGGATGCGCTGGAGTCTGAGCTTGAAGCTATCGAGGAACAGATATTCACCAGGAGCAATGAACGTTCTAATATCGAGCGGCTGTATCAGCTCAAACGCAAAGCCACGGTACTCAAACATGCGGTCGCTCCACTGATGGAAGCGGTTGGAAAGCTGCACGGCGGACGGGTTCCAACGCTGTGCGCCAATACACAAGAATATTTCCGCGACATACATGATCATCTGTATCGCATCAACACATCGATTGATTCGATCCGCGACACCATCAGCACGGCGATTCAGGTCAATTTATCCATGGCAACCATTGAAGACGGCACGGTGCACAAACGGCTCGCTGCCTGGGCGGCGATTTTTGCGGTGGCTACCGCGTTTGTCGGAGTCTGGGGCATGAACTTCAAGAATATGCCTGAGCTGGAATGGGAATATAGCTATCCATTTGCGCTCGGCATTATTGCGTCGGTATGCGGTTATCTCTATTATCGTTTCAAAAAATCGGGCTGGCTGTAATTCTCAGATGGGCAAGAATCTGTCGAAAGTAATCTCAACTGCTTCGTTTTTTTGTTGAGGCCTTGTCCATGACTCTTTAACTTCCAGCTTGCCAGCCAGGTAAGGAGGTGGAGCAAGGTTGGTGTGAGCACAGCCGCCAACAGGGCGGATAACTAAAGCCGTGTATTCAAAGAGGGCTGAAAACCCTATAAGTGATGTCCCCAATCGCCAGACGACCCGATATCCGCTATGCTTCCCAGTTTCATTCTCATCGCCGGGAAGGATGGTATTCAATGAATTTTTTAGCTGCCACAGCACGTGGATTAACATATGAGGCATACGAGCTTGCCGCTAAGTGTGGCAGTGTTACCGGGAGCTACGAACATGGCCGCGAATTATTGCAAAACCCCGATCCGGATAGTTTTTCCAAAGGCGTGCACTACCTCAGAGAGGCTGCAAAACAAGGAAATACAGATGCAAAAATTCTTCTCAAAGTGGAATGCCAAAATTTAGCCGGGAAAATTCATGACAATAGTTTTCCTACTTTGCTGAACAATTTCGACGAACTGCTGTTTGCTGCTTTCCCTCCTGGTGAACGGTTGTCTCTCATTGAGACTCACCCAGACTTAAAAAAAGCAATTCCGTCAAAGCTGCGAGAACGTATTTTTGAGGAGAATGCCATCGCAGCCACAGAGGGTAATCCTGATGCTCTTTATGAATGTGGCTTAATGAAATATGAAGGTTATGGTGTTACACGGTCGCTGGCGGCTGCAGTGGAATATTGGCTGGACGCGCAAAACAGGGAACATCTGCTGGCGAAAGAATCTCTCAGGAAATTCCGTGACGAGTTCATCATCCCTTTTCTGAAATCGCTTCCTCAAACAGGAGCACCAGAAGCATCACTTACAATGCCAGCAGGTCTGCAATGTTTCCTGATGGACTTTGCCCTGTCTCAAAAGACAAAAAATCCTCATTTATCCACGACTGAGAGCCTCACCATCACTCATAACGACATAATGACTGCGTTAGATGCGCTTGAAGTGCTTATTGGTGAACTCGGTTCTCATGGCGAAATAAAACCCGCTTTTAAAAATATCCAAAATTTTGCTGCGTTATTTGCAGAAGGCTTGCAGACATACAATAACGACCAGGCAAAAACAGTCGCCATTGTGACAAAGCCACCTGTGCTGGTCGATGACGTGTGGAACGTCCTTCATACCATGGGCCTGGAACCAGGATTGCGCCTCTCATGCGGATCCCAGCTTTCTACTTACGTTCGACTCCGGCTGAAAGAAGGGGTAATAATCCCCTCCGAAAAAGGTGCACTAACGTTCTATATTGAAAATCCCTATTTAAGGAAAGACCACTATATTCCTGTGGGTAATAGTGGTCTGACGTATCTGCGTGGGTTAGGGCTAAAGAAAGGTCAAATAGAAGAATTACGCCAGCGGAAAAGTACTTTATCGAAAATTCTGTCCCAAATTAATTACTACGAATCAAATTTAATTCGCTCCCATCAGGTAAAAGAGATACAACAGATACAACAACTTTTTACCGACGAATGGGTTCAGAAAAAAATCAACGATGGTCTGATTAACCCCAGGAATGTGCTCGTTTTTCCTGAGAGATACCGTTTGCTAATAAATAAGAATTTCCAGGAAATGATGGATTCCCACCCAAAGTGTTTGTGCCAAATTGAAACGCTCTCCAGCGGGTTTATCTCTCTCGTGGCGATGTGGTTTCAGCAGGTCATAAAGCCATTTCTCGGCAACCCGGCAATTGAAAAACTGTTTAACATCGAAAATCATGTCGTAAAGCTGCTCAAGTACCCCGGGGTACCTGAGTTTATCGCAAAGCATCCGAAATATTTAGATTCCTGCAGCGTTTATAAAGGTACTGCTTTCAATTCCGACTATCTCCAGAAGGCTTTTTTCTACGCTTTTTCCCGAAAATCCATTCAGGACGCGTTGATAAGTGGGCTATTGACGGTGGAAAAATTGCGTGATTGCCCGTTGACTTTCAATACGGTATGCAACTATGGCGTTTTAAAGGTTCTAAAAGCACGCCCACAGTTATTGCCTGATGTGCTGAATCTGAAAATCCCATTTAACAATAACGCACTTGCAAAGCTTGACGACATAAAAATCCTGCGCGAGCTCATTGCGGGCTCGCTGACTTTCAATTTACTGAATGAATTTGGCGTTACCAATCCGAGAACCACTATGTGAGGAAAATTATCATTGATGCTGCGCGTATCACTGACATTCATTCCGGCGATTGACTAATCCTTTGCAGGATAACCATGCCAGTATCAGAACAAGGTTGAAACATGTTCCTGGCGGAAGGGGTGGGATTTGAACCCACGGTACGCTATTCACGTACGCCAGATTTCGAGTCTGGTGCATTCGGCCGCTCTGCCACCCTTCCTGCTTTTTATCTGACGTTCTCAAGGTGAGAACGAAGCGCGCAATTATACGAACCAGGCTGGATTATTGCAATCAATCTGGGCCTGTTTAACGCATACCTTTCACGCCGTCACGGAGTGCCTTTTGAGCGACGAGTGGCGAACTGGTTGAGAAAATTGACCGCTGAAAGCGCTGGCGCGCACTGGATTCCTGCCTACGCAGGAATGGCGGGGTCGCCTAGACGGGGTCGCCCAGACGAGTCAACGGGTTGTGCCAAATTCAATGAATTGATCTTGTCAAGCAAATTATTCCGGACAGCAGTGCGCCCCCGACTAAAGCGCTCGAGGGCAGGCTCTGCGCGAGAATGACCGGGACGCCGAGACGAAGCAAAAAATCCCTGGATTAAATCTCAACCTGCGAACCAACTTCAATAACACGATTACTTGGGATGTGATAGTAATCAGCAGCATCTCGTGCAGTGCGCGACATCATGACAAACAACCATTCACGCCACGCCGACATTTCATGCTCTGGCCGGGAAACGATGGTTTGTCTGGTGACGAAGAAGGATGTTTCCATGATTTCAAACTTAAGACCCTTAGTCGCCGCCAGCTCCAATGCTTGCGGAATATCCGGCTCATTTTTAAATCCATAAAACACATCCAGTTGATAACACTCATCACCGAGAGCGGTAACTCTGACCCGTTCATTAAATGGCACCCAGGGAATTTCCTGGTTGTGGACCGTTAAGAAAATAACCCGGTCATGCAATATTTTGTTGTGCGATAAATTATGCAGCAAGGCGTGTGGCACACCTTCTGACGCGCCACGTAAAAAAATGGCTGTACCTCCAACACGGGGAGGGGGCGACATGAACAGGGAAGTTAAAAAATCATTGAGCGGAATCGCATGACTACGCAAATTTTGAAATATTAATTCGCGCCCACGATGCCACGTCAGCATAACGGTCATCATAAATGCGCCCAATACCAATGGGAACCATCCACCGTGCATTATCTTGAGGATATTTGCCGAGAAAAAAGTGACATCGATTATAAAAAAGAATCCGGTGGAGAAAATACACAGAAATATATTGTATTTCCATGAATAGCGAATCACGAAAAAAGTCAGTATGGTCGTAATTAACATCGTCGCCGTCACCGCAATGCCATAAGCCGCGGCCAATTGTGCGGAGGATCCGAAGCCGATTACCGCAGCCAGCACAACCACTAATTGCACCCAGTTCACCATCGGTATGTAAATTTGTCCGATTTCTTTAACCGAGGTGTGAATAATGGCCAGACGCGGTAACAATCCGAGAGAAATCGCTTCTTTCGTCATCGAATAAGTACCGGAAATTGTCGCTTGGGAGGCGATCACTGCCGCTAACGTAGCCAGCAACACTAACGGATAAATACTCCATGAGCCAAGTTGATGGTAGAACGGATTAACAACCGCAGCCGGATTGCTCAACAGTAAACCGCCCTGCCCTAAATAATTGAGCATTAACGCCGGCAGCACGACACCAAACCACGCATAACGAATTGGCTTGCGTCCAAAATGTCCCATGTCGGCATAGAGTGCTTCTGCGCCAGTGAACGCTAAGACAACAGCACCAAGCGCCACAAACGCAACCCAGCCTTGTTGAAATAAAAAATTAATCGCATAGATTGGATTTAATGCGATCAAAATAACCGGCGCTTTAACGATATTAATAACGCCCATCACAGCTAAAGCGGCAAACCACACCAGCATAACCGGACCAAACAATTTACCGATACCAGACGTCCCTTTGTGCTGGAAAGAATATAAGGTGATCAGCACTACTACGGTAATCGGAACGACATAAGAAACCAGACCTGGTGCGGCGACTTTTAATCCTTCTATTGCTGAAATGACTGAAATGGCCGGCGTAATGACGGCATCACCAAAAAAGAGCGCCGCGCCAAATAAACCCAGCACCAACAAAATAAAATTCCACCGTGATTTCTTACCCACGGATTCTAAGGCCAGTGCCATCAACGACATAATGCCGCCCTCGCCCCGGTTATCTGCACGCAAAATCAGCGTGACATACTTCAGCGCGACAACAATAAACAATCCCCACAAGATTAACGACACAACACCAAGAATATTGGCGTGCGTTAAAGCCACCCCATATTCATCTGAAAAAATGGTTTGCATGGTGTAAAGCGGACTGGTGCCGATATCGCCGTACACGATACCCACAGCGCTGATAGTTAAAGCAGATGTACTGCTTTTCGTAAATTGAAATTGCGTGCCCAATTGAATACCTTGAAGTAATTTAGTGCATCGCACAATAAGGCAATATGGGGATCAAATCAAGAGTTGATTATTATCGTTTTCCCGGATCAGGAAGTAATCCTGTGCTTTCCATATCTGTACAAAGCAGTTTGTACGTACTACCCACAATAGGGACATCCGCAATTTACCTGCCGGCTAATTCAGTGCATGATTTACTCCAATGTCGATCAACTTTGCACTCTCGTTGAAATTTTTACGGTCATTAACAGCAAGGCTCAACTAATCGCAACTTAATTACCTACGCCAAATCAGGAATTTTATAAATATGAGCAACTTACACACCGACTTCCGTAACGAATGGTTATCCAAACTTGGACGGCGTTTAAGCATTCCTGAACTGGCGTTTGACGACGCCGGGCTATGTCAGATGAGCCTTGACGACGAGCTGGCGGTAACTATTTACAAGCCAGCCGAAACAGCGGATTTAGTGGTGTTCGGTCAACTACCTGTTGAAAATTTATCGGCTGAAATAATGCAACAAATGCTGAAGGAAAACCGCAACCATAGTAAGCAAAGCGCTCCCGTGCTTTCATTGTCAGAAAATTCGGACTCCCTTGAAGTACATTTCAAACTCCCGCAACTTGAGCTTGAAGCTGCTGAAGATGTCATGGGACTGCTCATCGGGCATTTGGAATATTGGCGTAGTAGCGTAACCAGAGTGGCATATTAATTTTTTTGATTGCATCAGGTTCGTAGGGTGGGCACGTTTTTTGTGCCCACGCGGTATCGTTGATAAACCGCGAAACATATAAAGAATCGGATTGATCAACCAACCGAACCGCGTGGGCACAAAGGCGTGTCCACCCTACAAAAACCCGTCTCAATCATCAGTCGCTTCAAGCCACGCCTGAAATTCAGGATCAAAATAAAACTTCCCTTGAACTTCTCCGTTGACCGTTCAATAGCTTCAGCAACTTGTTGAATATAGTCATCTTTAATTTTTGATGAAATCGTCAAAAAGCCGCAATGCCAGTTTGCGCACGCCCTAAAATCAACGCATGAATGTCGTGCGTACCTTCGTAAGTATTTACAACTTCCAAATTCACCAGATGACGCGCAACACCGAATTCGTCTGAGATACCATTTCCGCCCAACATGTCACGCGCCAGACGGGCAATGTCTAATGCTTTTCCGCAGGAATTGCGTTTCATCATGGATGTAATTTCTGACGATGCTGTACCGTCGTCTTTCATGCGACCTAAACGCAAACAACCTTGTAAACCTAACGTTATTTCCGTTTGCATGTCGGCCAATTTTTTTTGAATCAACTGATTTGCCGCTAATGGCCGACCGAATTGTTTTCTGTCCATCGTATATTGCCGCGCTGTGTGCCAGCAAAATTCTGCGGCGCCTAACGCGCCCCAGGCAATGCCGAAACGCGCTGCATTTAAACAGGTGAATGGTCCTTTTAATCCTGCTACGTTGGGCAGTATATTTTCTTCGGGCACAAATACGTCATCCATCACAATTTCACCGGTGATGGATGCGCGCAAACCGATTTTTCCGTGGATTACCGGTGCAGTTAAACCTTTCCATCCTTTTTCTAAAATGAAGCCGCGAATCGGGTCAACATCTTCACCATCTTCGGCTTTTGCCCATACGATAAAAATATCGGCGATGGGACTATTGGTAATCCACGTCTTGACACCTGACAAGGAAAAACCTCCCGCTACTTTTTTAGCACGCGTAATCATGCTGCCCGGATCAGAACCGTGATCAGGTTCAGTCAAACCAAAGCAGCCAATAAATTCACCCGTGGCCAATTTAGGTAAATATTTTTGCTTTTGCGCTTCGCTACCAAATTCAACAATTGGCGTCATTACTAACGAACTTTGCACACTCATCATGGAACGAAAACCAGAGTCGATCCGCTCCACTTCGCGCGCGATTAATCCGTAACTAACATAATTCAAACCAGCACCACCGTATTCGGTGGAAATAGTTGGCCCCAATAAACCGAATTCACCCATTTCACGAAAAATCATCGGGTCCGTTTTTTCATGACGGAAGGCGTCAAGCACACGCGGAGCTAATCGTTCAGAACAATATATCTGTGCCGCATCGCGCACCAGGCGTTCTTCGCTGGTCAATTGATCGTTGAGTAACAGTGGGTCATCCCAATGAAAAGCTGTTTTTGACATAGTTGATTCTCCTATTCAGGTATAACGGCGGTAACTTCAATTTCCACTTTGGCGCGATCCTCCATGAGGGCGACGACCTGCACCATAGTCATGACCGGAAAATGACGTCCAATAATTTCACAATACACTTCACCTATTTCGGATTGAGTGGCGGTGTATTCCGCCTTATCCATGACATACCACGTCATGCGGACGATGTGTTCCGGCTTAGCGCCCGCTTCCTCTAACACTGCTACCACATTCTGTAACGCTTGCCTGACCTGACCGGCTAAGTCGTCGGTATGAAAGTGACCTTGCGCGTCCCATCCGATCATACCGCTCACAAAAATTTGTTGGCCTTTTGTGGAGATACCGTTTGAGTAGCCTTTTGGTTGTATCCAGGTTTTTGGCTGTAAAAATTTCATGTTGATATTTTCTTTGTGATTTGTCCCCGCTCCAAAAATCTGCCAGGTTTAGCCCCCTCTCCCGTTCCGCGGGAGAGGGTTGGGGAGAGGGTGGTTGCTATGCTACGGACGTAATTTATTAAGAACCTACTTTGATTAAAAATCACAATCTAAGAAACGTTACTCCCGGTTTCACGAGCCCTCTCCCCAGCCCTCTCCCGCTTAACGGGAGAGGGGGCCACACCTCGGCTCATAGGAACAATCCGGTCGAACAACGGGCGACTGGGTTCTCTCCCGTGAAACGGAGAGGAAGCTAAGCACGGTGGTTTCACTAGCAACGCATAATTTAAAACTATTCACTCAACAATTCACGCGCAATAATTAACTGCTGCACTTCCGTCGCACCTTCATAAATACGCAGTGCGCGAATTTCACGATACAAACGCTCCACCGGCATATCACTCACCACACCTGACCCACCAAACATCTGCACCGCTGCATCAATAACTTGTTGTGCGGTTTCAGTCGCGGTCATCTTTGCCATCGCAGCTTCTTTAGTTACGCGTAAACCTTTTATTCCCGCACCCTGATCACGCTGCCAGGCAGCACGATATGTCAGCAAGGCAGAACTATCAATTCCCGTTGCCATTTGCGCTAACTTAGCCTGGGTTAATTGAAAATCCGCCAGCGTTTTTCCAAACATTTTTCGTTGCTTTGCGTGTTGTAAAGCTTCATCCAACGCACGACGTGCAAAACCTAAAGCGGCCGCGGCAACCGAAATACGGAACACATCGAGCGTTTCCATTGCCACTTTAAAACCTTGTCCCGCCTCACCGATACGTTGTAAGGAATGCACGCGACAATGCGTCAATTTTATTTTTGCCAGTGGATGCGGAGCGATGACTTGAATGCGTTCAGTGATATGCAAACCAGGATTATTCGCGTCCACAATAAATGCGGAAATTCCACGCGCACCGGGTTGTTCTCCGGTACGTGCAAACACCACGTAAAAATCAGCAATGCCGCCATTGGAGACCCACGTTTTTTCGCCGTCCAACACATAATGTTCACCAATTAATTTTGCTTCGCATTGAATGGCAGCGACATCCGATCCGGCTCCCGGCTCTGACAACGCAAACGCCGCAATGGCGCGACCGGTGGCGACTTTGGGTAAATAATTAGCGCGCTGCGCTTCACTGCCAAATAGACTGATTGCACCGGAACCTAAGCCTTGCAATGCAAATGCAAAATCGGCTAAACCGCTGTGGCGCGCCAACGTTTCTCTGATTAAGCAAATAGCGCGCGTATCAATCTGCGCTGAGATTGCGCCGTAATCCATGCCAGCAACGCAATATCGCAACCAACCTGCATCACCTAAACTTCTGACCAGATTGCGGCAAGTCTGATCAATATCCGAATCAGGATGTTGACTTAACGTGGCGCTTGCCCAACGATCTAATTGATTAGCTAACTCGTTGTGACGTGGCTCAAAAAAAGGCCATTTCAAATAGCTGCTATCAGACATTTAATTTCCCTCAAAGTCAGGCTTTTGCTTCGCAACAAAAGCGTGATAAGCGCGATGAAAATCATTGGTCGCCATGCAAATTGCTTGCGCCTGCGCTTCCGATTCAATGGCTTGCTCCACACTCATATTCCATTCTTGCTGTAACATTTTTTTAGTCATTCCATGGGCAAACGTCGGGCCACAGCTTAATTCATGCGCATAATGTTGCGCTTGCTGTAATAACTCAGCAGGATCACATAAGCGATTAAAAAATCCCCAGCGTTCTGCTTCTGCACCCAACATAGAACGACCGGTGTAGAGCAAATCAGACGCTCGCCCTTGTCCGATAACACGCGGCAGCAAAGCACATGCGCCCATATCACAACCAGCCAGACCAACGCGCGAAAATAAAAAAGCTGTTTTGCTGCGCTCTGTTCCAAAACGTATGTCCGATGCCAACGCCAGCATCGCTCCTGCTCCGGCGCAAATTCCATCTACTGCCGCAATAACCGGCTGCGGACAGGCACGCATCGCTTTGACTAAATCACCTGTCATTCTGGTGAAGCGCAATAAGCCAGGCATGCTTAATTTTGTTAATGGTCCGATGATGTCAATCACATCGCCACCGGAGCAAAAATTGTCGCCGGCGCCAACCAGCACTACCGCGTTAACATCATCGGCATAAGCTAAATTTAAAAATAACTGACGTAATTCTGCATACGATTCGAACGTTAATGGATTTTTTTTGTCAGGGCGATTTAAGGTTATTGTGGCTACTTTTTCTTGTACGCTAAAAACAATGTGCTGTGCTTTGTAGTCTGCCAGTGTTAAATGGTTGTCGGGTAATTGGTCTGGTTGTCCTGCTAAATAGTTCATTAGAAGTTCGCTTTCATTTTTGGTGATTAATTATGAACCTAAAGCGTGGTGCGGATTTTCGTAGGGTGGGCACGCCTTTGTGCCCACACGGTCGCTGATAAACTGAGACAGACGTTAAGAATTCAATTGATCAACCAACCGCGTGGGCACAAAGGCGTGCCCACCCTACAATAACTCACCACCATCAACCAGAATCGCTTGCCCATTTATCGCTGAAGATCCTGGCATACAAATCCACACCACCGCATGAGCAACCTCTTCCACCCGAACTAATCTTCCCTGCGGATTTCCTGCTGCAAATTCAGCGCGCGTTTGCTCTGTTGTGCGTCCCGCTTTTTTAACGACGTTGGCAATCGCTTTTTGTACCAATTCTGTTTCGGTGTAACCAGGGCAAATCGCATTCACAGTCACGCCTTTTTTCGCTACTTCTAATGCCACTGAACGCGTCAATCCAACAACCGCATGTTTAGAAGCACAATAAGCCGAGGTATAAGTATAGCCAGTCAATCCTGCTGTGCTGGCGATATTCACAACCCGTCCCCAACCTGCTTTCAACATACCGGGCAATACCGCTTGAGTACACACAAACACGCTGGTTAAGTTAACCGACATCATCGAATTAAAAAGGACTAAATCCGTTTTCATAAACAACGCCGAATCTGCCTGACCTGCATTGTTCACCAAAATAGCAATCGGGCCAAAGTGGGCGACAGCGGATTTAAAAGCGACTGGCACAGCTGCGCAATCAGTGACATCCAATGCAATATAGTTGACTTCACCATACGCACTTAATTTAGTAGCCGATTTTTTTAAATCAGCTAATTTACGTGCAGCTATGGTTACCTTCGCACCATGTTCCAACAATGTCTGAGCAATCGCCAAACCAATACCGCGTGTTCCGCCGGTGACCAGTGCGTGTTTTCCGCTCAAGGGTTTTTGTTGATAGATTGCTGTCTTGGTGATTTTATTTTTTGTCATTTTGTTTTCCTATTAACGGCTGCGGCTGCGAATGCGATTCAAATAAAATGTGCTTAATATCGTCATTCCCGCGTAGGCGGGAATCCAGTGCGCGCAAGCGCTTTCAGCCTTTAACTTTCTCAACCCATTGGTTACTCATCGCTCAAAAAGGCACTACGTGCCACTGGATTCCCGCCTACGCGGGAATGACGATACTAAGTTTTCGGCTTTTTCAACTATTTTTCACGCGTCAAATTGCGTTCCAATTGCTCTTTTCCCGCTTCATATTGCACCGGCCAGCCAACATCACTAAATCCCAATTTAGCCGCTTCATTTAAAGTCCACGCCGGGTTCGCTAAATGCGGACGGCCAATAGCACATAAATCAGCCCGACCCGAAGCGATAATACTGTTCACCTGATCCGCGTCGGTAATTGCACCGACAGCAATCGTCGAAATGCCAGCTTCATTTCGAATCTGATCAGAAAACGGGGTCTGAAACATCCGGCCATAAATGGGTTGTTGAAGCTTGCTGACTTGTCCTGATGAGCAATCAATGATGTCTGCTCCGGCTTGTTTAAATAATCGTGCAATGGCCACCGCGTCTGTCGGGGTAATTCCACCTTCTACCCAATCATGCGCAGAGATCCGGACGCTGATTGGTTTACCTGTCGGCCAAACTTTTCTGATTGCTGAAAAAACGTGCAAGGGATAACGACATCGATTTTCTAAACTCCCGCCAAACTCATCCGAACGGTGATTCGTGAGCGGGCTGATGAAAGTAGAAAGCAAATAACCATGTGCACAATGCAATTCCAACCAGTCAAATCCTGCCTGGTCAGCAGCGATCGCAGCTGACACGAAGTCATGTTGAATACGCTGCAAATCTTCCACCGTTGCTGCACGTGCGATTTGTGAAATACCCGCAACGTAACATTGCTCTGACGCTGCAATCAGTGGCCAATTGTCCGCATCCAAAGGCTGATCCATTCCGTCCCAGGCGCGTTTGGTTGAGCCTTTTGGACCAGCATGTCCAAGTTGAATGGCAATTTTGGCGTCGCTGTTTGTATGAACAAAGTTGACAATTCGCGCCCAGGCGGCTGTATGTTCCGACGTATATAAACCGGGACAAGCTGGTGTAATACGTGCGTCTGCTGATACGCACGTCATTTCCGCAAAAACCAATCCGGCTCCGCCCATGGCACGACTGCCTAAATGCACTAAATGGTAATCGCCAACCACGCCATCGGTCGCCGAATATTGCGCCATCGGTGAGACAACAATCCGGTTTTTTAAACGCACGTCGCGCAACTGAAAAGGTAAAAACATGGGCAAAACAGGTTTAGCATTTATCTGATTCGCAAACCAGTTTTCGTAATGGTCAATATAAGTTGAATCACGCAGTCGCAAATTTTCGTGCGATAAACGCTGACTACGCGTGAGTAATGAATAAGCAAATTGCGGTGCTTGCAGCGTGCTATAACGACGGACATGTTCAAACCACTCCATGGAATTACGTGCTGCACTTTGTAGTTTAAGCACAGCCATTGCGCGCGTTTCCTGATAGTGCGTCACTACTTTTGGCGTATTACCTTCGCCGTATTTTTTAAAACATGCGGCTAATTCAATTGCATCTTCCAACGCTAATTTAGTTCCTGAGCCAATCGAAAAATGCGTCGTGTGTGCTGCGTCTCCCATCAAAACTATCGGCACTGATTTGTCACCGACCTGCGCTGTGTGCACCCAGTTTTTACAACTAATGCGCGGAAATTTGATCCAATTTTCCGAACCGCACAAATGCGAGACATTACTTTTTAATGCATGTCCATCTAAATACTTAGCGAATAATTTTTCACAAAACGCCATGGCGTCAGGCTGCGTCATGTTATTCAAACCAGCGTTGTGCCAGACCTCTTCTGGCGTCTCAATAATAAAAGTAGAACTCTCACCATCATAGGGATACGCATGTGCCTGAAACCATCCGAACTCAGTTTCTTCGAATGCAAAAGTAAATGCAGAAAATTGTTTTTGAGTGCCTGTCCATACAAAGCGGCACAAACACGTTTCGATAGTTGGTTGAAAAAAATTTGCATACCGGGTTCTGATACCCGAATTTAAACCGTCGGCAGCAATGATTAAATCTGCCTGGTATTGTTCTGCCGTAGATAGTTCGTCTTGCACATTTTGTTCAAATAGCAAACGTACACCGACCTCTTCACAACGTTTGTGTAGGATAGTTAATAAATGCTGTCGTCCGATGCCGCAAAAACCATGACCGCCTGATGTGATTTTCTGACCTTTAAAATGCACGTCAATTTCATTCCAGCGCACAAAGACCTGCAAAATTTGCTGAGCGCTTTTTTCGTCGGCTTGCAATAAATTTTCTAACGTCTGATCAGAAAAAACTACGCCCCAGCCAAATGTATCGTCAGGATGGTTGCGTTCAATTATCGTTACCTGATGTTCAGGATTTTGTAACTTCATGAGCAAGCCGAAGTACAAACCTGCCGGGCCACCGCCTATGCATAAGATGTTCAATGCCTTACCCGTTTCGCAATTTAAACCGTTGTAATTTCCCGCTATCAGTTCGCGGCAAACTATCAATAAATTCAATAACACGCGGATATTTATAAGGGGCGATGATTTCTTTTACATAGCGTTGCAATATGCTTACCGTATTTTCATCCGCTTTAAAATCGAACCGCAACACAACAAATGCTTTCACTATCTGACCACGGTCTTCGTCCATAACACCAGTCACAGCGCATTCCTTCACCATCGGATGCTGCAACAGTACCTCTTCCACTTCAGCAGCGGCGATGTTGTATCCCGAAGAGATAATCAAATCATCGGCTCTGGCGTGATACCAAACGTATCCGTCGTCATCCATTGCAACCATATCGCCGGTCACATTCCAACCATTGCGCACATAATTTGTCTGATGTGAATCAGCTAAATAACGACAACCTGTCGGTCCTTTTACTGCCAGCCGGCCAACCACACCAGTTGCTACCGGCCGGTCATTTTCGTCCAACACGCAAGCCTGATAACCGGGAATCACTTTTCCGATTGCACCAGGCCGGATATCTTTGCCGGCCGCTGAAATAACTATGTGTAGCATTTCAGTGGTGCCCAAACCATCAATCATGCGCAGATCAGTAGCGTGTTGCCAGGCGTTCCGTGTCGCAATAGATAATGTTTCACCTGCCGATACTGTTTTACGCAAACTCGTCAAATCAAATTGACACGCCAATTTTGTCATTTGCCGATAGAAAGTAGGCACGGTAAAACAAATGCTCGCTTTATATTGCTGTATCGCTTGCAATAGCGATTCGGGATTATATTTTTCCAATAAAACAGCAGTTGCGCCGACCCGTAACGGGAATAACGCTAATCCGCCCAATCCAAACGTAAACGCCAATGGCGCGGTACCAATGAAAATATCGTCCGCACAACTATGTAGTGTTGAAACCGGGAAGCAATCACAAATTGCCATCACGTCACGATGAAAGTGTGCTGTGGCTTTTGGTATTCCGGTAGTGCCGGAAGTAAAACTGATCAGACAAACATCATCACGATGCGTTTCATGTGGTGTGAATTCAGTTGATTTTTGTTTCATTAAAAATTCTAAACACGCTTCATCTTCCTTATTTTGCGCACCGTAATAAATTATTTTTTGCAAAATGGGATGTTGATTTTGTGCGATCAACAAATCTTCTTTTAACTCAACACTACACAACGCGGCACTAATTTGCGCATGCTCAGACATCACGCCGAGTTCTTTGGCGCGCAACATCGGCATACCTGGCACCGCGATACAACCAACTTGCCAGACCGCGAGAATACATGCCAGCAGCATCGGATGATTTTCTCCGCGCAGCAATACACGATTACCAGGAATTAACTGCATTTGATCACGCAGAACATGACTAATTTGATTCACTTGCGCTTGAAGCTGCGCGTAACTCAGTATGAGATCGGATCCGATTAAGGCCGTTTTAGCAGGATAAAGTGCCGCACTTTTTAAGAGTTCTTGCGCACAATTTAACGTTGATGGGTAATGTAACTGCGGTAAATCAAAAATGAATTCCGGCCATTCAGAACGTGGCGGTAAATGTTCGGATGCAAAATTATCTTGGTGCTTTTTCGGGTTCACAAATTATCCAGGCTAGCTTGATTTAAAGGCAAGGCACCTTAAACCTAAAATTGTTGTCAGTAAAGTGGAAAATTTCCCGGGAATGGCTGCTTAAAGCGAAACAGGCTAACTCCTGTGTGGCCTATAATTTGCAGTTATGGATCATTTAGTGAGCAGGTGTTAGCTCCTGCTTCTTAATGTCTGACCACTAATCCCTGATTACTATCCAGCAGGAACAAAAATGAAAAGCCACAATCACAATCACGGCTCCAGTTGCAGCCACGGGCAAACGGAATCAGCAGGTAACAAACCGGCGATTCCGGCTAACGCACAAACGCTCAAACTCACGCTGACCGCCATGGACTGTCCAACAGAAGCTGCGTTGATACGCGAGGCGTTTGCTAATAATCCATACATTCATTTATTAGAGTTTGATTTGATTAATCGCGTTTTAACTGTGACGCACACGCTCAGTGATCAACAACAAATACATCGCACACTGATCAGCATTGATATGTTGGAAGATCCGGCAAAATCGGTTCGACATTCACCACGCACAGACTGGTTGATATTCGGTATATCAGGCGTGTTGGCTATCGGTTCAGAAGTGCTGGACTGGGTTGGCGTTCATCCGGTCATCATCGCCATCACTGCGCTTTGCGCCATTCTTTGTGCTGGCACATCGACACTTAAAAAAGGTTGGCACGCCTTACGCCACTTTAAACTCAATATTAATTTGCTCATGAGTGTGGCGGTTATTGGTGCGATGTTGATTGGCCAATTTCCTGAAGCTGCTGTCGTTATTTTTCTGTTTACTTTTGCAGAGAAAATCGAAGCAGCCAGTTTAGATCGTGTTCGAAATGCTATTTCAGCCTTACAAGCGCATGCACCGGAATCTGCACAAGTTTTACAAACCGACGGTAATTGGTCAGAAACTCCCAGTAATCAAATTCAGTTGGAACAAACTTTGCGGGCACGTCCTGGCGAACGGATTGCGTTAGACGGCTTAGTCATGCGTGGAAATTCCAGTGTGAATCAAGCGCCCATCACGGGTGAAAGCATGCCGGTTAATAAAACGATTGGTGATCAACTTTTTGCCGGTAGTCTGAACGAAGAAGGAATGTTGGAATATCAGGTTACAGCTGCAGCAGGAAGCACGACATTAGATCGCATTGCTGCGGCGATTCAACAAGCACAGCAACAACGTGCGCCAACCGAAAATATGATTGATGCTTTCGCCAAAATTTATACGCCTTGTGTATTTGTTTTTGCGATAGTAGTCGCGCTTGTTCCGCCTTTATTTCTTGCTATGAGTTGGCACGACAGTATTTATAAAGCCTTGATCTTGCTCGTCATTGCGTGTCCTTGCGCTTTGGTTATTTCAACACCAGTGACGGTAGTGAGCGCATTAACCAGCGCGGCGCGACGCGGTATTTTAATCAAAGGCGGACGCTATTTAGAACAGGCCCGCCATCTCGTTACGATTGCTTTTGATAAAACCGGCACGCTCACCGTTGGTAAGCCAGGCTTAAATAAAGTTATTGCCGTTACCCATACAGACGAAGCTACTTGTTTGCAGATTGCGGCGAGCTTAAATCATTTATCGCAACATCCGATTGCGGCTGCCATCGTCTCCGCCCACGCAGGGCTATTATTGAACGTTGAACATTTTCAATCCATTACAGGTCGCGGTGTACGAGGTGAAATCCAAAGTACGTCGTATGTACTGGGTAATCTGCGCCTGATGGATGAATCCGACATTACGTTGTCGGAATCGTTACGTAAGCAAATTGAGCAACTGGAAATGAGCGGCAATACCGTGGTGCTTTTAGCTTCAGTGTTAGCGCAATCGGAAGTGATCGCCTTGTTTTCTATCGCAGACAGCGTACGTCACAACAGTCAGGCCACCATCGCTGAGCTGCACGCGATGAAAATTAAAACGGTGATGCTCACTGGCGATAACCAACATACTGCTCTCGCCATTGCACAACAGGTAGGGATTGATGAAATTCATGCGCAGTTATTACCGGAAGATAAACTGAATTTAATCGCCAGCATGCAAAAGAAAGGAGCCATCGCCATGCTGGGCGATGGTGTAAATGATGCGCCCGCTTTAGCTCGTGCTGATATTGGTATTACTTTGGGCGCGGCCGGAAGTGCCACCGCATTAGAAATTGCCGACATCGCATTGATGCAAGATGACTTGAGCAAAATTCCTGACCTGATTCATTTATCAAAACGCTGTGCAACTGTGCTTATTCAAAACATCAGTATTGCGCTCGGTATTAAAGCTATTTTTTTAGTGCTGACGATGTTGGGTGAAGCTAATTTATGGATGGCGGTATTTGCCGATATGGGTGCGAGTTTGTTGGTGATTTTTAATGGGTTGAGGTTGTTAAACTTTCGTAAGTCAGGCACACCACCATTACCTTAAACCATTCACTTTCGTTCATGATTTGGTCGATACCGATTTGCATGGACAACGCGGCGTGGAAAAGGTAATACATGCTCAGCGTTCTGAGCTGATTAAAGCAATGAAGCGCATTACCAGGCTACATGACCAACTACCTTTGGATTAATTTTTATCAATTTGCAGGTTGAGCTAATGCTTTAACAACCCAACGTTTTTGGTACCAATGAGAGACGGCAACCTGAACGTCCATATTAACAACGGAGCCCGTAGGCTGGGATGTAATCCCAGCATGGCCGATGATAATGCCGGGATTACATCCCAGCCTACGAAAATAACATTAGCCCGACCTGCGTTCTGACTTAATCTCAACACGCCCCGTCACATTACCTGCTGCATCGACCGTATCCAAATAAACATCAAACCCCCACAAGCGCGCCACATGCCTCATCACTTCTTCGGTTTGCTGATTCAATGGACGTCGCTGAAATTGCACATGCCGCAGCGTAAGGGAACGATTTCCGTGCATATCAACCGACCAGACCTGAATATTCGGTTCCCGATTTCCCAAATTATATTGACCAGCTAAGCGTTCACGTAAATATCTGTAACCATCATCATCATGAATAGCGGATATTTCCAGCGTTTCCTGAGCGTCATCATCTAACACGCTGAAAAAATGAAAATCGCGTATTAGCTTAGGTGATAAATATTGCAGAATAAAACTCTCATCTTTGAAATTACGCATCGCAAAATCTAAGGTTTTTTGCCAGTCCTGACCTGCAATTTCAGGGAACCAATGGTAATCTTCCTCCGTCGGACTTTCGCAAATACGGCGAATGTCGCACATCATGCCAAAGCCTAATGCGTAAGGATTAATGCCATTGAAATGGGGACTGGTAATCGGCGGTTGGTAAATAACATTAGTATGACTTTGCAAAAACTCCATCATAAATCCGTCGCCGACTATACCTTCCTCATACAGCTGATTCAAAATCGTGTAATGCCAGAAAGTAGCCCAACCTTCATTCATGACTTGTGTTTGGCGTTGCGGATAAAAATATTGCGAAATTTTTCGTGTGACACGCACAATCTCACGCTGCCATGGTTCCAGCATCGGCGAATATTTTTCAATGAAATAGAGTAAGTTTTCTTGCGGTTCTGAAGGGACACGACGTGGCTCTTCGTCCGACGCCACCGGGCCGCGACGAGGTACAGTGCGCCATAAATCATTTACTTGGGACTGTAGATAATCTTCCCGCTCACGTTGTTTCAGTTGCTCTTTGGCGAGAGAAATTTTGGCCGGTCGCTTATAACGATCTACGCCATAATTTTGCAATGCGTGGCACGAATCAAGCACCAACTCAACCGCTTCAATGCCGTGTCGCTGTTCACAGTCGGCAATAAAATTTTTGGCAAACAACATGTAGTCGATGATCGCATCCGCGTCAGTCCAGGTACGAAATAAATAGTTACCCTTAAAAAAAGAGTTATGTCCATACGCCGCGTGCGCTATTACCAGCGTTTGCATGGTCAGACTATTTTCTTCCATTAGATAGGCAATGCACGGATTAGAATTGATCACAATTTCATATGCCAATCCCATCTGACCGCGTTTATAACTTTTTTCCGTACCCAGGAAATGTTTACCAAACGACCAATGGTAATAAGAAATTGGCATGCCAACTGATGCGTAGGCATCCATCATTTGTTCAGCCGTGATGACTTCAAGTTGATTGGGATAGGTATCTAAACCAAAATTTTTTGCTACGCGCTTGATTTCAGTTTCTGCTTGCTCAATTAACTCAAATGTCCATTCGGATTGCTCTGGCAAGCGATTTTTATTGAGCTTGGATTTGCTCGCAGCTTTTGTTTTCGTACTTTTTTTCTCTGTCATAATTTCGCATTCTGCTTCTTAAACAAATCCCGAAATACCGGGTAAATATCCGCAGGATCTTCGATTTTTCGCATTGCAAAATGCCCGTGTTCACTAGCTATTTTCTCGTACTCACGCCACAAATTCTGCGGTTCTCCATCGGTAATTTCTACGTAGGCATAATATTGAACCAGCGGCAAAACGCTTTCCACCAGGGTTTGGCGACACGTAATGGAATCGTTATCCCAATTATCGCCGTCCGATGCTTGTGCTACATACGCATTCCAATCGCTACCTGGATAGCGTTCACGCAAAATAGTGTTGAGTAAAATAATCGCCGAAGAGACAACCGTTCCGCCAGATTCACGCGAATTAAAAAACTCTTGCTCGTCTACTTCTATCGCTGTGGTGTGGTGTCGGATAAAGACTAATTCAATTTTTTCGTAAGAGCGTGTTAAAAATAAATACAACAAAATAAAAAATCGTTTCGCTGTATCTTTTTTCGCTTCGTCCATTGAACCTGACACATCCAATAAACAAAACATCACCGCTTGCGTGGAGGGTTTAGGTATCTTGATACGATTACTAAAGCGTAAGTCCAACGTATCTAAAAATGGAATCGCTAATAATCTGGTGCGTAAATGATTAATTTCATGACGTAATGCGACAACCCGCTCGTCATTATCATCTACGTCCTGGTTGATTAAGTCCTGCATTTCTTGCATAGCCTGCTTTAGTCGCCGGCTTGATTTACCACCGACAGCAATACGCCGGCTTAACGCACCGCGTAAAGAACGCAATATATGCAGATTGGCTGTCGTGCCAGACAATTTGTAACCGGCACGCAGTTGTTTGAAATCAGTAGATGCCGTGAGCTGCGTTTTTACCATGTTCGGCAACTCTAAATCCTCAAAGAAATAATTCATGAATTCTTCGCGACTGACTTCAAAAACAAATTCGTCTTCGCTGGTTTCTTCGCTATTACTTGCCTGACCTTTACCGGATCCACCGCCACCTTTAGGACGTTTAACCTGATCGCCTTTTAGATACTCTTTATTTCCAGGCCGAACGGTTTCCCAAACGCCGCCATAGTCATGTCCAAAACTGGGTTCGTTGACGTCTTTGACGGGAATAGATATTTTTTCACCGCCTTCCACATTGGTGATAGAACGACCTTTCACCGCGCGTGTAACAGCTTCTTTGATTTGATTTTTATAACGACGTAAGAACCGCTCGCGATTCACGGCGGATTTATTCTTACCTTGAATTCGTCTGTCTATTAACTGGGCCAAAATAGCCTCCTGATTTGTTGCCTGGAACTGGCGCAAAGTCGTTTGCCGATGTTGCGTTCGTTCCAGAATGAAAGTTAGGAGGTTTTTCTCACGCGTAGATACCATTCACACAGAAGACGGACTTGTTTTGCGGTATAGCCTTTTGCCACCATACGCTCCACAAATTCCTGATGTTTATTCGCGTCGTCTGCGCTCGCTTTAACATTGAATGAAATAACCGGTAACAGCTCTTCTGTATTGGAAAACATTTTTTTCTCAATAACGGTACGCAGTTTTTCGTAGCTACTCCAGGTCGGATTTTTACCGGCATTTTGTGCTCTGGCACGCAACACAAAATTAACGATTTCATTTCTGAAGTCTTTTGGATTAGAAATCCCGGCTGGCTTTTCAATTTTTTCCAAATCGTTATTCAATGCTTCACGGTCAAAACTTTCACCAGTATCCGGATCGCGGAATTCCTGATCTTGTATCCAGAAGTCAGCAAATAACACATAGCGATCAAAAATATTTTGTCCGTATTCGGAATAACTTTCCAGGTACGCTGTTTGAATTTCTTTACCAATAAATTCAATGTAGCGCTGTGCTAAATATTCTTTGATATACGATAAATATTTTTGCTCAATTTCAGGCGCGAATTGCTCACGCTCAATTTGCTGTTCCAACACATACAACAAATGCACCGGATTAGCTGCTACTTCTGTCGTATCAAAGTTAAATACTTTGGAAATAATTTTGAAAGCAAAACGCGTTGATAAGCCATTCATACCTTCATCCACACCAGCATAATCATTGTATTCCTGCCTCGACTTTGCTTTTGGATCGGTATCTTTTAAATTCTCTCCGTCGTAGACCAACATTTTGCTGAAAATGCTGGAATTTTCCGGTTCTTTAAGGCGTGATAACACTGAAAATTGCGCCATCATTCTTAATGTTCCGGGAGCACATGGTGCATGTACTAATGAAGATGAACGCACCAATTTTTCGTAAATTTTTATCTCATCTGACACGCGCAGACAATAAGGCACTTTGACGATATAAATACGATCTAAAAATGCTTCATTATTTTTGTTATTTTTAAATGCCTTCCATTCTGATTCATTCGAGTGCGCCAGAATAATGCCTTCAAACGGTATGGCACCAAAACCTTCTGTTCCTTTATAGTTGCCTTCCTGCGTAGCTGTCAGCAAAGGATGTAGCACTTTGATCGGTGCTTTGAACATCTCAACAAATTCCATCAACCCTTGATTTGACAAACACAGCCCGCCCGAATAGCTATACGCGTCAGGATCATCCTGAGCATAATCTTCCAGTTTGCGAATATCGACTTTTCCGACCAGGGATGAAATATCCTGATTATTTTCGTCACCAGGTTCTGTTTTAGAAATAGCTATTTGTTTCAATACCGACGGATAACGTTTCACCACGCGAAATTGATTAATATCGCCATTAAATTCATGTAAACGTTTTACCGCCCACGGACTGGGAATGGTGCGCAGATAACGGCGTGGAACACCGAAATCTTCTTCCAGAATTACCCCATCCTCTTCCTCATTAAATAATCCCAAAGGAGATTCATTAACGGGTGAACCCTGAATAGCGTAAAAAGGAATTTTTTCCATCAGTGATTTTAATTTTTCGGCGATAGAAGATTTACCTCCGCCCACTGGTCCCAGCAAATACAAGATTTGTTTGCGCTCTTCCAAGCCTTGCGCCGCGTGGCGGAAGTAGGAAACCACTTGTTCGACCACTTCTTCCATCCCATAAAATTCACGGAATGCAGGATATATTTTGATGATTTTATTCGCGAAGATGCGGGACCGGCGCGGATCGTGGCGCGTATCAACTAACTCTGGTTCGCCAATAGCTGCTAATAACCGTTCTGCGGCAGATGCAAAGGCTAACTTATCTTTTTTGCATATCTCCAGATATTCCTGCAAAGAATATTCTTCTTCACGGGTACGCTCGTAACGCGCTGTGTAGTTATCAAAAATTTTTATCATAGTTGAGCCTCTTTTTTTACTAACGACTATCAATTGTGTTAACTGCAGGATTGATCAACTTGTCGATGGTCTCTTTCCACCTTGCAATTTAATAATATACGCTCTGTTAACTTTATTACAGTAAAAATTGCGCTAATTTAAAATGATCCAGAGAGGGGGAAAAGCTATCTTACGAACCTGCAAGCAAAATAATTAATCAGCTACTTAATTCTCTTAAACAATCAAATAAACATCGAAGTCATGTCATGTCTTCTCAACGCATTACTGAAAACTCCTGACATTGCTTCAATCTCAAATTCAGAATGCTTATAAAACCGAACCTTATTTCAACTTCGCCGGTATTAACTGAAATGACAATCGAAAATACTTCGTTGTATTCCCACCTCATTCAATAGCATCAGACATATCTTCAATAGGTCAGGTGCGTTCCACCATATCATGATTTACCACACCTGTAATCCATCAACACTTCATCAATAATCTGCCGGCATTGTTTACTTTCGTTATTGTTGAAGTCAGGAAAACCTGCAACGGTAATTAACGCCTTCCATAAAGCCCAGGCACGTCCGCGAGTCCATGTGTTCTTATCTGGTGCAAGAGTGGATTTAAAAACTTCCCTGCTTTCCGCATTGAACAGCGTCCAGGCGATAGCCAGATCACAGGCCGGGTCGCCAACTCCCATCAACCCGAAATCGATCACGGCATTTAATTTTCCGTCCAGCAGCAACAAATTTCCGGCACTGATATCACCATGAAACCATACCGGTGATTTAGGCCAGCTGAAGTTCAGCGCGTCTTCCCAAGCTTCCATAGCTGATTGCTTATCGATCTTGTCATCCAAAGCGGCTATCGCTTGTCTGGTCTCAGCGTCATACATGCGCAGATCTCCTCCCCGATAAAAATTATCTGTGGACGGAAGCGGGCCATTGTTTGGATCAATTTGTTGTAACGCAAAAAGAAATTGCGCCAGGCGAATTGCGAAGTTGTTTAAATCGGTGATGTTTGAAGATGCCGCTGCCTCGCCTGGAATCCAGGAATAAACCGACCATTTCCAGGGATAACGAGGGTCGGGTTCACCCATTGCCAATGGCGTTGGAATTGTCAGCGGTAATAAAGGAGCTAATGCTGGCAGCCAATGCTGTTCTTTTTCAACCTGCGATCTATAACCGGCCGCACTTGGCATGCGCACAAGCATATGCTCGCCAAGATGAAAAGTTCTGTTGTCCCAGCCGCTTACTGTAACGGGACGAATTGTCAGTTCTGCCCATTGTGGGAACTGGATTGAAATAAGGTTGCGTACGAGTTCGCTGTTAATGACGGGCTGGTGGTTGTGCATGCATTGAGCCTGGAAACGGAAGTTGACCGCTTAATACTATAAATTGATCCAAGCGAATTCAACATTAAACACTCAATTCTTTGCTACGAGATATTTTGACGCTCGTTATAGCCACATTAGTCCAGCACCGTTTTTTACCGACCTTAACTGAACATGTTAATGCGCTTGGCATCGCCAAAACTGAGTCCGCGATCCGATTCGCGATAGTTTCTATGAGATAGGTTTTTGTATGGGTTGCCGCGATGACGCAGTTTCGGATGGCCGTGTAATCGAAACCTTCTTTCAAGCCTTCTTCAGAATCAGGAACACGCGTTTTCTTATCATCGAAACCAACCTCGACATCAATAATTAAGCGTTGAAACCGGCCATGTTCTTGCGGATCAATACCAACTTCAATATCAATTTCAATTCCCTCAAAGAGGATATAAGCCATGTGAACAGGCGCATTTTTAGAAAGATTATTCACCGCTTTTACTCCAGATAAGATGAACGACCACCATCAACATTTAATGTCGTGCCGGTCGTGAAGGTTGCATCGAACAATAGGAAATCGACTGCTGCTGCCAACTCATCGAATGTGCCTGTTCTGCCCAAGGGAATAGATCGTAAGATTTGAGATTTGCGCTCTTCTGATATGGTATTTAGCACTGGCCAATCTAAAGAACCAGGCGCAACAGCATTGACGCGTACATGCGGTGCGAGTTCAGCAGCCAGTGCATGAACAGCAGACGCAAGAGCACCTTTTGCGATTTGGTAAGTCAGATAGCCTTTGGATGCACGTTCGGCATGAACATCTGTTATTGCGACGATTGCTCCCCCATTGTGAATTAATGATTCTTTGCATAAGCGTATTAATCGCATGTGACCTGTGACGTGCGATTGAATATCATCCTCAAATCGTTTATCGAACGAATCCAGGTCTGAAGAAAAATAAGATGATGCGTTAGCCACAATACCGACGATTGAATCGATCAATGGTGGAGCCGACATCTCCTTATTAAGTGCTTGCGACCAGATGACTGCGCTGCCATCACGTTTTGCTATGAGCTCGTTGTGCAAAATCTCTGCATCGGCTAGCGATGATGGCCGACAATGCAAAATAACATGGTAACCACGCGCATGAATACGCCTCGCTATCGCAGCTCCGCCTCGTTTTGCGGCTCCTGTAATTAATACTGTTTTCATAAGTTGGGGTTGGCTCCAGGAATGTCATTTTATGTTTAACCGCCCGCATGCCCTTATCCAAGATTAAACCATCATTGTAATGTCAAGTTACGATATACGATAATTTGTTCGGACACTTTTGAAAACTTGTTAAGGAATTTATTGATGAAAGTACTTCACCTAAATCGGCCGATGATGGTGAGCTCCTGATCGAATTGTAGTTTTGGATGTTACTCAAAGGCGGGGAATTTGTTTCATTTCATGAATGCTACATGGTTCACGAAGCTGGAATTGCATCCCGGTCTTGAGCACACAGGATTTACCGGCGAATGGCTGAAATCGTTGTGAGCAGACTTGCAATTTTTCCAAAGAGATAGAGCGGACAATTCAGAATCCTGCCATCAAGTTTCAAATTCATCGATGATGTTTTGATGGCTAAGCCCGGCTTATATTTTTGAGTGTAGGTTGTTAAGCTATTCTTTTTCATGGAAGCACTCGATTTAACTTCAATGGAAAATATCGCATCATTGAATTGCAAAACAAAATCCAATTCCGCCTGGGCCTGAGCTGGTCCAATAAAATGCGCCATGGCCTTGACGAGCTTGGTGATAGTTGCACCTGTCCTAAAAATGAACGTGCCGATTGCCACATTGCTGAAGGCGATCTCAACTTTATTGTGGATGGACGCGCCGTGGCATTTGATGGGCATAAGACGAGTTGTGGGGAAACGTTGAAATCTGGCTTGAGTAATTTTGGCAGAGTTTAAATGTTGATTCGTCCCTTCCTATTGAGTTGCCAGTTGTTCGTGTCACCAGCCCACGCTTTATAAAATAACTGCCAATATCCTTTATCCAGTTTTCTTTTGTCCCTACGATTTTGCGACACTCTCTTAAAGGCAAGGAGTTATTACGCAGCCTGATTCCGGGAATAATAAGCAATAGCAGTGAAAAAAAACCGCCAGTTTTAAGTGGCGGTTTAGAGAAGATTTAAATTACCAATCAAGCGTCACGAGAAGCTTTTTTACGCTCATGTTCTTTCAAATAACGTTTGCGCAAACGTATGCTTTTTGGCGTAATTTCAACCAACTCATCATCATCAATAAATTCAACTGCATATTCCAGCGACATTTGAATTGGTGGCACTAAACGTACCGCTTCATCTGTACCTGACGAACGCACATTGGTTAATTGTTTTCCCTTGATCGGATTCACAACTAAATCATTATCACGGGAATGAATACCGATAATCATCCCTTCATAAACCGGATCGTTGTGCGATACAAACATACGACCACGATCTTGTAATTTCCAGATAGCGTAGGCAACTGCAGCGCCATCATCCTGGGAAATCAATACACCGTTACGACGGCCAGCCATTTCACCGCGCGAATTATCAACGGGCGCATATTCATCAAACACATGACTCATCAAACCCGTGCCACGGGTCAGCGTCATAAATTCGCCTTGAAAACCGATTAAGCCACGTGCAGGTATGCGATATTCCAAACGCACACGGCCTTTTCCGTCTGGCTGCATATCTTGTAAATCGCCACGACGGCGACCTAATTCTTCCATCACGCCACCTTGATTGGTTTCTTCGACGTCAACCGACAACATCTCAAACGGTTCATGACGTACACCGTCGACCATTTTAAAGACAACGCGAGGGCGTGAAACAGCTAATTCAAAACCTTCACGACGCATGTTTTCGATCAGAATGGTTAAGTGCAATTCACCACGACCAGCCACTTCAAACGTGGTGTCATCGCCAGTGTCTGTCACTCGTAACGCTACATTGGATTTCAGTTCACGATCTAAACGATCACGAATTTGGCGACTGGTGACGTACTTTCCTTCACGGCCCGCCAAAGGTGAATTGTTCACCATAAAATTCATGTTTAAGGTCGGCTCATCTACTGTGAGCATCGGCAATGGATCTGGTGTATCTATGGCGCAAACGGTGGTACCAATCCCTAAGTCTTCAATACCATTAACGAGCACAATGTCACCAGCAACTGCTTCATCAACTAATACGCGCTCCAGACCTTTAAAGTTCAACACTTGATTAATACGTGCGCGTTTTGGTGTGCCGTCAGGCCCGTCCATAATAATCACATCCTGAAGCGCTTTAACGCGACCACGAGTTACACGACCAATACCAATTTTGCCGACGTAGGAGTTGTAATCTAACGATGAGATTTGCAACTGCAAAGGACCGTCCGGATTATCTTCACGTACTGGTACGTGACGCAAAATCGCTTCAAATAACGGATCCATCGTACCTTCGCGTGCTTCTGGATCTAAGCTGGCATAACCATTCAATGCGGATGCAAACACGACAGGAAAATCTAACTGCTCATCGTTTGCCCCTAATTTATCAAACAATTCAAACGTTTGATTCACAACCCATTCAGTACGAGCGCTAAGACGATCCACTTTATTAACCACAACTATCGGCTTCAAACCCAACGCCAATGCCTTACGGGTAACGAAACGGGTTTGTGGCATCGGGCCATCTACGGCATCGACCAATAACAATACGCTGTCTACCATAGACAAAACGCGTTCGACTTCACCACCAAAATCGGCATGACCTGGCGTGTCAACAATATTAATGTGGATGCCTTTGTATTCCACAGCACAATTTTTGGCCAGAATTGTGATCCCACGTTCTTTTTCAATATCGTTAGAATCCATCACGCGGGTATCGACTTGCTGATTGTCCCGGAAGGTCCCTGATTGCCGTAGTAATTGATCAACTAAGGTAGTTTTTCCGTGATCAACGTGGGCGATGATGGCGATGTTACGTATTGCGCGTTTAGCATTTGTCATAATAGATAGTGATGTTAATGAGGATTTCGGGTAACCGGCGATTATAACATGCTGCACCGCAAAAATTTCTCTTACTTTTGAAAAGAAAAAGCGTCCGGTTAGCTTGGTTAATGTGATTACATCAACCTAAATTATCCCTGCCTGAATGATGATTTAAAAAAAGGTATCACAAAGGATAAGAGTTAAGACACAAAATCTTTTACTCAGAGATCGGGTTAATCCAACAACACCGCCATCTCGCTACTACCATTTACGACAGCCTCTCATCAAAACCATCTTTGATGAATTGAAAATTCACTCACATCACGCATACGCGCCCCGCCCGGCCTATCCTGCACTCAGGTTAGAAATTAGTCGCTCCGGTACCAAAACCTGATGTTCTTGCAGCAAACCTGAGCCTAATAATTTGCCATCACTAAGACGGTAAACTCGCAAACGACCACTATTTGTTGGTATGGTCTGAGATAAGGTAACAGCTTCTTTTTGCAGTGATAATTTTTGCCCATGCAAAAAACGCACTGCCAATTCGTCCGTTAATTGAACGGCTTCGAAGTCGGACAATAAAGCATCTACCGGCTTTAATAAACCGATCCGTTTTTCCGGATTTAACTGATGGATGTCATCCAGATTAATTGCATCAGCAAGTTTAAAGCGACCAACTTGCGTTCTGCGCAAAGCGTTTAGGTGTGCACCGCAACCCAGGACACGGCCAATGTTTTCACCTAAAACACGAATGTACGTGCCTTTGGAGCACGTGACACCCAAGCGCAAAAACGGGGCTTCATATCCCAATAATGTCAGCTCGTGAATTACTACATTGCGCGCTTCACGCTCCAGAGTAATCCCTGCCCGTGCGTACTCGTACAATGGTTTTCCATCACGCTTTAACGCCGAATACATTGGTGGTACTTGTGTTATTGCGCCTCTGAATTGGGCCAAAGCGGTGTTTATCTGAACTATCGTCACTTCGACCGGAAGAGTTTCAACAACCTCGCCTTCGGTATCTCCGGTTTCCGTAGTCACACCTAAATGCACCACAGTTTCATAAGCCTTATCGGCGTCTAATAAATCGTGCGCAAACTTAGTCGCTTCACCAAAACACAATGGCAACAAACCGGACGCAAAAGGATCAAGCGTTCCTGTATGTCCTGCTTTTTTCGCATTGAATAAACGTTTGGTCTGCATTAATGCGGCATTGCTTGATAATCCAATTGGCTTATCAAGTAACAACACGCCATTGATTGCATCCCGAATGATTTTGACTGGATTAGTCCGGCTTTCTTGCGTCATGAACTGCTTAATCCTTGACGTCAGATTCAGAATCTAAATCCCGATCGGATTCTTTCTGGCCAGAAGTTCCGATAGCTTCATCGATCAGTTTTGACATCGCCATCCCGTGCATAGTCGACATATCATGCACAAAATGTAGTTGCGGTAAGGTATGAATGTGAAGACGTTTTCCTAAATGCATACGCAGAAATCCTGCCGCATTATTCAAACAAGTGAAGATTACTTTGATTTGTTCCGGCGTATCACGAAGTGAAGTGAAATACACTTTGGCATGGGCATAATCAGCGGTAATCTGAACTTCAGTCAACGTGATCATGCCAACACGGGGATCCTTCAATTCGGCACTGATAATGACGGATAAATCGCGCTGAATCTGATCTGCCACCCGTAAGCCACGCCCGGGTATTGATTTACTATTTTTTGCCATCTCTACGAGTTCCGTGGGGTAGACACGCTTTTGTGCCCAGCATCGTTGAGAATGCTGGCAAGGTTAATGCAGGATAATGGTTGATAAGTCATGGAATTTTTTGGGATACATTTTTGATCAACCATGGTGGGCACAAAAACGTGCCCACCCTAAGAAAACCATCTACAGTGTCCGCGCAACCTCTTGAACTTCAAATACTTCAAGCTGATCACCCACTTGAATGTCATTGAAATTCTTCAACGACAAACCGCATTCAAAGCCAGATTTGACTTCTTTAACGTCGTCTTTAAAGCGTTTCAATGAATCCAGCTCACCGGTCAAAATGACTACGTTATCGCGTAACAAACGGATAGACGAACCACGTTTAACCAAGCCTTCCAATACGTAACAACCAGCAATCGCACCAACTTTACTGATCGTAATAACCTGACGAATTTCTACCAGGCCGAGTGCATGTTCACGTTTTTCCGGTGCCAACATACCGGACAAGGCGGCTTTCACATCGTCAACTGCATCGTAAATAATATTGTAGTAGCGAATATCAATACCATTTGCTTCGGCCAATTTGCGCGCTGAAGCATCTGCACGCGTATTAAAACCAATTAAGACTGCTTTGGAAGCAACAGCCAGGTTGACATCGGATTCTGAAATACCACCAACCGCAGCATGCACCACCTGAACGCGAACTTCTGAAGTAGACAGTTTTTGCATGGAGTGAACCAATGCTTCTTGTGAACCCTGAACGTCCGTTTTGATAATCATGGCAAGCGTTTTGACTTCCCCCTCCCCCATGTTTTCAAACATGTTTTCCAGTTTGGCGGCCTGTTGCTTAGCCAGTTTTACGTCACGGTATTTACCTTGACGGAATTGGCCAATTTCACGTGCTTTACGCTCATCCGCCATCACCATGACTTCTTCACCAGCATTTGGCACTTCCGTCAAACCTTGAATTTCAACCGGAATAGATGGACCAGCTTCCGAAACCGGCAAGCCATTTTCGTCCAACATGGCACGTACCCGACCGTAGGATGAACCTGCCAATAAAACATCGCCGCGCTTCAAGGTTCCTGATTGAACTAAAATTGTGGCAACAGGTCCGCGACCTTTATCCAGTCGGGCCTCCACCACCAAACCTCGCGCCGGTGAATCTTTTGCGGCCCGCAATTCCAACACTTCCGCCTGCAATAGCACTTGCTCTAACAAGTCATCAATGCCCTGCCCTGTTTTAGCAGAAACTGAAACGAATGGAGAGTCTCCGCCATATTCTTCAGGTAAAACATTTTCTGCAATTAACTCTTGTTTAACGCGATCCAGATTAGCGCCAGGCTTATCAATTTTATTGACTGCAACTACCAATGGCACACCCGCTGCCTTAGCATGCGCAATGGCTTCTTTGGTTTGCGGCATAACACCGTCGTCAGCTGCCACCACCAAAATCACGATATCGGTCGCTTTGGCACCACGAGCACGCATCGCAGTAAAGGCTTCATGACCTGGAGTATCAAGGAAAGTAATCATGCCGCGTGGTGTTTCAACGTGATATGCACCAATATGTTGTGTAATTCCGCCTGCTTCGCCGGAAGCCACTTTTGCGCGTCGAATATAATCCAACAAGCTTGTTTTACCATGGTCAACGTGCCCCATCACGGTCACGACAGGAGCACGAGGGAACGTTTGATATTCAATTTGCACGCCGCCATCAACCAACATCGCTTCAGGATCATCCAACTTAGCGGCAAAAGCTTTATGCCCCATTTCTTCCACCAGGATCAACGCTGTTTCCTGATCTAAAACCTGGTTAATGGTGACCATCTGTCCTAATTTCATCAGCTGCTTAATCACTTCCGATGCTTTGACTGACATTTTGTGTGCAAGCTCGGCAACTGTAATAGTTTCAGGCACATACACATCTTTAATTACCACTTCTACCGGAACCTGAAAATTGGTTTCACGTTCTTCTACATGCGACCCACCACGACGAGAGCTCTTTCCACCGGCACGCCAACCATCCCGCCCCCCTGGTGAACTGACGGCGCCACGCGTTTTGAGCCCTTTCTTTTTCGCACTGTCTTCTTGCCAGGTTGAAGAAACATTCGCCGATTTAATCGACTTTTTATCAACGACGACCGTTTTTTTCTCGTCTTTTTTCTCTACCAGTTTTCTCTCTGCCGACTTGTGCAACGTACCTTCAGGTTTAGAGATCACGCCCTTCGCTGATACCGGCTCGACAGAAACCGGAGCCGCTTTAGGTATTTTCCGTTGTGTGCTCATCATCTCTTTGATTTGAGCAACCTCATCAGCAACAACCTTGCGTGCAACTTCTGTTGCGGCGGCTCTTTCAGCTGCGACTTTCTTGGCTTCTTTTGCAGCGACGACAATCGCAACCGCTTTTTGCTGCTCAATCTCATCGACTTCGTCAGCTAAACGTTTTGCGACTTCATTAGCCACAATTTTTTCAGCATCTGCTTCACTTGCTGCTGTCTCCGCCTCTGTTACTTCAGCTGAAGCCGTTTTAGATGATTTAGTCGTTGCAGATTTTCTCTTAGTTTGTGATGCTTGTAATTTAGCAGCATCCTCTTGAGCAGCAGCGCGTTTAGCTGCAACTTTCGCCACATTTTCCGCAGCACTTTCCTGAGCATTTTTTTCGACTATTGCTGCAGCTAATTCAACTTCTTGCAATGTCTTTGTATGCGCTTCTTTTTCCGCTTCCAACAAAGCTAAATGTTTTTGCTTTTCAGCTAATTCAGCTTCTTGTTTAGCGCGCAAAGCATCCTCTTCTTCCGCTTGTTTTACAAACTCAGCTGTCTGAGTTTCAGGAAGCATTTCATCACGCTTGACAAAAGTACGTTTTTTTCGCACTTCCACCTGGATAGTGCGTGACTTACCTGTGGCATCCGCTTGCTTGATTTCCGTTGTCTCTTTACGGGTCAGGGTAATTTTTTTCGTATTGCGATCTGCGTCCAAACCAGGAGCACCATGAGTGCGACGCAAATGACCAAGAAGACGCTCTTTGTCTTCTTTAGACAAAACATCTGAGGTCGATCCCTTCTCTACACCTGCTGAGCGTAATTGGGTGAGCAGCACATCAGCTGACATCTTAAGCTCGGTGGCAAATTGGGCTACATTATTACTCGCCATTCAGTCCTCTTTTTCTATTGGGTCGTAGGTTGGGCTGCGAATTTAATTAAACTCGCAGCCCAACATTTTTGCGCAGAGTGTTGGGCTGATAAAACGTTAGCCCAACCTACATGCTAATTCCTAATTCCTAGTTCCCAGGCATTTTCCAAAATTGTTTTGGCGTGTTCATCGTACCTGGCGTCAATAAGATTCATTTCATCATCGGTGACATCGCTAAACTCATTTGTTATCAACTGACGCGCACGATCGGTTGGCAAGGCTAATATCGCGCCAAACTCGTCATATGCCAAGCCTGAAAGTGCAACGAGAGTTTTGATATCGGCCAACCCCAACTTACCTGCGGTCATACGATCCATGCCTGGCAAATTAATCAGTGCATCCTCGACACCGTCCAGGCCCTCTTCTGAAGCAATGGCTTCAGATACGATTGCATCACGCGCACGATTACGCAACTCGTTAATGGTTTCTTCATCCAACGCTTCAATTTCCAACATTTCACTGATCGGCACGTAAGCGATTTCTTCTAAACTGGCAAATCCCTCATCAACCAAAATATCGGCAACTTCCTGATCAACATCCAGCTTTTGCATAAACAACGCACGAGTTACGGCTGTTTCCTGTTCCACTTTATCTGCTGATTGTTCAGCGGTCATAATGTTGATTTGCCAGCCAGTTAACTCGGCTGCAAGGCGAACGTTTTGGCCGCTACGACCAATTGCAATGGCCAGATTCTCATCATCAACAACGACATCCATGACGTGCTTTTCTTCGTCGACTAAAATGGAAGAAACGTTAGCCGGAGCAAGTGCACCAATTACAAATTGCGCCGGATCATCCGACCACAACACAATATCAACACGTTCACCACCCAACTCACCAGTTACCGCCTGAACACGTGAACCCCGCATTCCAACACAAGTGCCGATAGGATCAATACGCTGATCATTCGTATAAACAGCAATTTTTGCCCGCACACCAGGGTCACGCGCCGCTGACTTTACTTCTAATGAGCCCTGTTCAATTTCCGGAACCTCAAGCTCAAATAATTTCATAATAAATTCAGGTGCAGTACGCGACAAGATGACTTGCGGACCACGTGCATTGCGATCAATACGCAGAATATAAGCACGCACCCGGTCACCGATACGTAAATTTTCTTTAGGAATCATTTGATCGCGTGGTAAGCGGGCCTCAATTTTGCCTGACTCAACAACGGCATCGCCCCGTTCCATACGCTTAATAGTTCCGGTCACTAAAGACTCGCCACGCTCCAGAAAGTCAGCAAGAATTTGTTCACGCTCAGCATCACGTACACGTTGCAACATCACTTGCTTGGCATCTTGCGCAAAACGACGACCAAATTCGACGGACTCGATTACTTCTTCAATAGATTCACCGACCTCGATATCCGGATATTGCTCCGCCGCTTCAAAATGCAAAATTTCCTGATCAGGCAATTGCAAACCGGCTTCATCAGGTACGACGCGCCAACGACGGAATGAGTCGAATTCACCACTTTCGCGGTCAATAGTGACGCGAATATCGACATCGGCATCAAAGCGCTTTTTAGTCGCCTGAGCTAAAGCATGTTCAAGCGCGTCATAAACAATTTCCTTATCCACGTTTTTTTCACGTGCTAAGGCATCAACCAATAATAAAACTTCGCGACTCATGCTTTGCGACTCCTAAAATCTACTTGTGGCACCAAACGCGCCTTGTCAACATCGGCCAACGTAAACTCCAGCATGGCCACCCCGTCCATATTTTCAAACTTAGTTTCAAATTCCAACATTAACGTTTCCCCGACCGGAGGACGAATCACACCTTGATATGTCTTGCGGTTCGATGTATTCGCCATGGGCAGACGCAATTTGATAATCGCGTTCCGGTCAACAAAACGGACATAATCAGAAAATTTTGTCAGCGGTCTGTCTAAACCTGGCGACGATACTTCAAGACGTTCATAACTTGCATTTTCCACTGTCAGAACATGGCTTAACTGATGACTGACTGTGGCGCAATCTTCTACTGTGATTTGCTTGCCGTCTGTTTGCTCATTTACTTGCTCAAATGGAAAATCAATGAAGACACGCACTAAGCCTCTTGCAGCCAATTCAACATCAACCAGTTCGTAGCCTAAGCCAGCGACAGTTTTTTCGATTAACGCATGCAAATACAAAACCATTCTCCAAAAACAAAAAAAAATGGGCAAAAGCCCATCTTTTTCGGCTTTCCCGCAGATCACTAAAATGGGAAGCTTACTAACCGCGACATTGTAAGTGAAAACTTATTCATTGACAATGAAAATGTCGGAATAATACGTATCGTGGAAATAATAATTATTGACCAACTTAAAACGCCGTGAACTTACCAAATCTGCTTGGTTCCTCAATTTGCTTTTTATTAACACAAAGATAGGAGGCAGCAGCGATTTAAATACATGTCGCTTTCCTAGGTTGCAGTACCACTCAAGCTGCCATGTCTAACACTGACAAGCCTACTGAAAAAATGGGCATACTTGCGTTGTTAACCAAACTTCAGGAATGAATAATGCAATTTCACTAAGTTGCAGCTCTCAAACGTTATATGCACACATCACGGTTTATGTCGAATAAAGTGCGATACGTTCACCGGGCAATGGAAATTTCAGGCAACCTCATTGGGTTCGAAAAATTATGCTGAAAAAATCGATGAATCCTGCAAGGTGTGATTAAAATTGATGGCTGTCGCCATAAGTTCCCACCGCTGGATTCCTAGCGCATCCTCCCTCGAGTGCTTTAATCTCGCGACTGGAATGACGATGCAGTGTTGGGTACCCATGTGCGCACCCTGGTTGATGGCACAGCTAGTCGACACACGCGCGCCTTGACAAGTCATGGATTTTTATCGACGAATGTCAGTGACCAACGGCGGTGGGCACAAAGGCGTGCCCACCTACAAAAACCAGCTCACAAGCCATCAACGGGCACGCTTGCGCGGAATACCCTGGTAATTATGCGGTGAAGCAGAAGTAGCACCACGTGGATTGCGTGGTGCCTTAGCCGGAAATCCTAATGAAGTTTGCATAGGATCTGGCTGCCGACTTCGCTGCGATTTGCCTTGGGAAGTTCCCGTTTTATCTTGTGGTTTTGAAAAGCGTTGAGAATTGGCTGTGTTGCCAACATCCTGATTACCATTACTAACTCCCTGATTACCGAACCGCCCCTTCAAACCGCCGGGTTTGGCATAGGGTGAAGAAGATCCGCTCCGGGAGTCACTTCGATCATCACGACCTATTTTTGCTTCTTTTTCCATACCGCATAACTTCAATAGGTCACACGCTGCATTTTCTGCCAATTCTTCCCAACGACCACGCTTTAAATTAGGTGGCAACGTCATCACGCCATATCGGGTACGAATAAGCCGTGAGACAGTTAATCCGACCGCTTCAAACATACGACGTACCTCACGATTACGGCCTTCGCCGATAATCACACGGTACCATTTATTGACGCCATCACCACCACCGTCGCTAATTTTTGCGAATTGAGCCAAACCATCTTCCAGTTCAACACCGCTTAACAATTTTTGACGCATTCCCTCTTCTAAGGTTCCCAAAGTCCGCACCGCATATTCACGCTCAATGCCATAACGAGGATGCATTAAACGGTTGGCCAAATCACCGGAAGTTGTAAATAATAATAAACCTTCTGTATTAAAATCCAGCCGTCCGACCGCCAACCATTTACCATTTTTAATACTCGGCAGACTGCTGAAAACAGATTCACGGCCCTCAGGATCATTGGTACTTACAATTTGTCCTGCCGGTTTGTGATAGAGCAAAACTCTCGGTGGTTTTTTGCTTATTTTGCGCTGTATCAGTTTGCCGTTAATACGCACCAAATCCGTTGGCAAAATGCGCTGGCCAATATGCGCCGGTTCACCGTTAACAGAAACCCGACCCGCCACGATTAATTCTTCCATGTCGCGACGTGAACCCAATCCTGCCTCAGCGAGTACTTTATGCAGTTTTGGCGCATCATCGTCTGACGTTAAAATACGCCGCCCTGATTTAGCACTTTCACTTTTTCCAGATGATTTGATATTCGCGGCAGCCTGATCATAGGCATCTGAAGTGACAAAAGAAAAAATGTCATCCCGGGTGACAGATTCCTTCTTAAAAGCATCACGAGGATGCGACTTATTTCCTTGCCCGGTTCGAAATTTCTTACCATCGTTCTTCTTATTGTTCGGAACACCTCTTACGACAGGTGGCGTATTTTCTTCGTGAGTTTTTGCCGCTGTCACATTTGTTGTTTCCGATAATTGTGGCACTTCAACTGCATGGGCAATCTCAGTCCGCTCGTTTCGTGCGCGTCGCATCGTTCGCGGACCGCGAACACCACGCTTTTTTTCTTGTGTTTTATCCAACTGATTTTCCAACTTTGGTTCTGACTTATTTTCCAACGTCGTTTCAAGCTTATTTTCAAACTTAGCTGATTCCGCATTTTCATCAGTAATCTTGGGTGATACGGCAGCATCTGTCGCAATATCTGTCGATTTTTTAGACATCTTTTATCATTCCAGGTTGGATAGATCAGGCACTTCTTCTGTCGTTATTTCAGTCTCTGAGTCATTTAACACCAAGGTAACATCAGAAAAATCCTCCGATATTTCTGTGAGACCGCTTATTTCATTTATTTCCGTCGTTACCTGCGCTGCCTGATGATCCACTTGAATAAGGTCTATTTGATTATTAATATTTAATACATCCTCAGAATCAAACTGCATCGTGGTCTGGCGTAGATTTTCTTGTGTTTGGGTTTCTATCGCCTCTATTCGTTCTGAATCAATCGTTTGCATCATCTCTTGCGTCACCGCCTGCAACGGTGGCAACTGATCAAAAGATGCCAAACCAAGATCATCGAAAAACTGTCTGGTAGAAGCAAATAAAGCGGGACGACCGGGGACATCGCGATGCCCTACCGTTTCTATCCAACCTCGCTCTTCCAACATCCGTATAGTTTGCGAGCTCACGGTAACGCCGCGAATTTCTTCAATATCACCACGCGTGACTGGTTGTTTATAAATAATAATTGCCAGGGTTTCTAAAGCGGCGCGTGAATATTTGGGTGGTTTTTCCGGATTCATCCGGTCCAGATATTTGCGCATGGCAGGTCTGCTTTGAAAACGCCACCCAACGGAAAGCTCAGCTAATTCAATGCCGCGTTCTTGCCACTCATTGTGCAACGTTTCCAACATTGATTTGAGATCATCGTTGCTTATCACCTCGTCCGGAAATGACTCATCCATAAAAAGCTTTTTCATGGTATGCAAAGTAAGCGGCTCGTGCGCGCATAGCAAAGCCGTTTCGAGGACTATTTTTGCCTCAGCAATATTCATGTGTGACTCTTCAGAAACAAAATGACGGGATATGAATTATTTTTTACGGAAGTCATTATCAGACCAACCTAAATTTGGCTCCACCAAATTTCATCCGAAACCAATTACGGCAAGAACTGGCTGGAAAATTAACAGATAATATCTTCAAATAACAAGAAATACACCTGTTTATCAGGTGCACCCTATCGAAAATAGTAAATGATTATTTTTAGATTACAAGAAAAATAAATGCAAAAATTCAACGGCGATAAACAAATAAGAAAAACCATGAATTCTGCGAGCTTGTATCTGGTTGCGGGGACAGGATTTGAACCTATGACCTTCGGGTTATGAGCCCGACGAGCTGCCAGACTGCTCCACCCCGCGTCTGAAAAACGCATTTTAAAAACATTAATTGCACAGGCGCAATTTTTACAATATCAGAACTGGTTGCGGGGACAGGATTTGAACCTATGACCTTCGGGTTATGAGCCCGACGAGCTGCCAGACTGCTCCACCCCGCGCCTGAGGCTCATAACTATAATGCAATGCCTGCGTATTCACAAGTAATTTGTCACTTATCTTCATAATTCAACTAAAAACAGCAACAAAAATCCACATTCTTCAACACTGATTTTATTCCAAAGAACTCAAAACAGTCCTAGAATGAAATGCTTCTTCATCTTCAAAAAAGTGATATGAAATTTTGTTCCGAATGTGCTCATCCCGTTTCTCTGAAAATACCACCAGATGATAGTCACCTGCGTTTTGTGTGCGATCGCTGCCACACTATTCACTACCAAAATCCAAAAGTGGTAGTTGGCTCCATCCCTGTGTGGGATCAAGAGGGCAAAATTAAAATTTTGCTCTGCCGCCGTGCAATCGAGCCACGTTATGGTTATTGGACTTTGCCAGCAGGCTTTATGGAAAATGGTGAAACAACTAGTCAGGCAGCAATGCGTGAAACCAGAGAAGAGTCTGGCGCTAACATTGAATTACATGAATTATTTTCATTACTCAATGTACCGCATGTCGACCAGGTACATCTATTTTATCGTGCTACTTTACTCGACTTAAATTATTTAGCTGGGACTGAGAGTTTAGAGGTAGCGTTGTTTTCAGAGTCGGAAATTCCCTGGGATGAAATTGCTTTTTTAACTAGCTATCACACACTTAAATTTTTCTTTTCTGAAGCGACTTCACCAGAAACTGTCACGCCGTCCCGCTTATATTGTCACGATATTTTAAGACCGCTTAACTTAAAAAATTTGTAGGTTGAGCAAAGTAATAGCCAGACCAGGCGGAAGACAAACCGCCAATTCTGGCAATGACGAATACAATTCAAAGATTTTTTTTTTGCGAACCCCAACACATGATCATTGATCAGCGGCCAGATTCAGAGGGGGAAGGACGTTTCATGCCTTGCGAGTGACGCCTTGAGCTTCTTTTGTTTCTATTTGGGGTTTTATTTTCCTGAAGATTAACCGGCGACCTGGTAGCTTCAGTTATATGCGAAGTTGATGTTTCTTGTGGCAAATCTATACGTTTACTTGCGCCGTTACCCTTCAATAACACATAGTCGGAAAAAACTTCATTCAGAGCAGAACCTGAAGTTACATCCGAGTTGAATGTATAAGCTTTTTCGGGGCTGTTATCGGTTGCAATAATCGCCACGCTTTGATCCATTGGATTCGCCTGAATCACACCTTTAAGTTGATAAGTCGTATCTGCCAGCATCACACCACCAAATAAACCCGCCACACTTTCCACATTCGCAACCGGTTTAGTTACCTGAGGTGCCGACACTTTTCTTGTATCAGGTTTAATAAGCTGCATGACCCAATAACTGCTGCTTACGCATAACAATACAAACAGCAAAAAACTAACAATAAACGGAATTCGTTTCATGTAACTCTTTCTTCCTAATTAGGACTTACGCAAAATCGTCCCGGTTTTGCGCCGACGCAGACAGTACGGTTTGTATGGCCAGGAAATGCAAAGCCGCCGGGCGGTTACGAAACCCCTTTTAGCGCACCAGCTGGTTAATTTCAATAATAGGCATAAGCACAGCCAACACAATCAATAACACCACAACACCCATCACTAAAATCAATACAGGTTCCAGTAAACCCGCTATTGTCAGCGCACGCCTCTCTAAATCTATTTGTTGTGCATCTGCGGCACGTTCAAGCATCTCAGGCAAATTACCTGTTACTTCACCAGCACGTATCATGTGAATTAACATGGGCGGAAAATGCGGATGGTTAGACAAAGCACGCGCCAGACTGACACCTTCACGCACCGCAGCTGTTGCGCTTTCTACCTGATCACGCATGGCGACATTAGATAACGTGTCATGACTGGTTTGAAGTGCTTGCAAAATAGGTACACCAGAACCAATGGTGATTGCTAACGTACTTGCAAATCGTGATGTATTGAAACTACGTTCAAATTTTCCATAAAACGGTGCTGTTAACAACCAACTGTGCCAACGCATTTTCACAGCAGGATTTTTTAGCATTTGGATCCAAATCCAATATCCGACAGCAACAACAACCGCGACGATAATTCCATAAGCCCGCACGAAATCAGAAACAGCTAGCATAATCACTGTCAAAATCGGCAGTTTTTGTTTGGTATTGGCAAACACTGAAACAATTTGCGGCACCACATAAGCCAGCAAGAAGATAACGATCGCAAAGGCAACGACTGTCACAATCGCCGGATAAGTAAATGCCAACCGCACCTTTTGTACCAACGCATTACGTCGCTCAATAAAATCAGCTAACCGCGATAACACGCGTGACAATTGTCCAATATGCTCACCAGACGCAACCAAAGCGGTATAAATTTCTTGGAAATCACGCGGATGCTCTCTCAAAGCATCCGATAGAGGACGCCCAGACATAATTTCTGAGCGGATTGCGCCGATTAAGTCGCGCACATAATCACGCTCAGCTTGCTCTAATAACGCCGAAAACGATTGCTCCAGGGGCAGGCCCGCTTCCAGCAAACTGGCTAATTGGCGCGTAAATAAGGAAAGCTCATTGGCAGAAAGTTTGTCAGCAAATAAAGTTCTTTTACCTTTATTTTTCTCTTCACTGGAAATTTGCTCGACAACAATCGGCGTCAGGCCTTGTCCGCGCAACTCAGCACGTGCTGCCCGTGCACTATCCGAATTCATTACACCGGATTTGCTTTTTCCGTCCGCCAGAATGGCTTCATATCTAAATGCTGGCACGCGTTTTTCCTAACCTTTCATGTCCTATTCGATTTTTATCCCGCTTTTTTATTCCACTTTTATTCTTTAGTTACTCGCATTACCTCTTCTCGCGCAGACACACCTTGCTCAATCCAGCGTTCGCCATCTTCACGCATGGATAACATTCCATCGGCCTTGGCTACAGTGCGAATTTCTGCCTCAGAAGCACTTTGATGAATTTGAGCACGAATTTGTTCCGTCGTCGTCAACAATTCATACACACCAACCCGGCCTTGATACCCGGTGTTTGAGCACTTATCGCAACCAACCGGATGCCAACCATCTCCATCCTGACGTTTGCAATGAGGACATAATTTACGCACTAATCGTTGCGCAATCACTCCCAACAGGGAGGAAGACAATAAGAATGGTTCAATTCCCATATCCAGCAAACGTGTGACAGCAGCAGCCGAGTCATTGGTGTGCAAGGTCGCCAACACTAAATGACCGGTAAGCGACGCCTGAACGGCAATTTGTGCCGTTTCCAGATCGCGAATTTCACCGATCATAATTACGTCAGGATCTTGACGAAGAATCGCGCGCAAAGCCTTGGCGAAGGTCATATCAATTTTCGTATTAACTTGTGTCTGACCTATACCAGGCAATTCATATTCGATAGGATCTTCAACGGTAAGAATGTTTGTCGTGCTGGCATTAAGGCGCGACAAAGCGGCATATAACGTGGTAGTTTTTCCCGATCCCGTTGGACCGGTAACTAACACAATGCCATGTGGCTGATTGATTAACTTATTAAACTTAGGCGACATATCATCACTCATACCCAAGTTAATCAAATCCAATTTTCCTGCCTCTTTGTCCAGCAAACGCAGCACTGCCCGCTCGCCATGACCGGTGGGTAAGGTGGAGACGCGGACATCAACCGACTTACCGCCGATACGCAATGCAATACGACCATCTTGTGGCAAACGTTTTTCAGCGATATCTAATTGCGCCATGATTTTAATCCGCGAAATTAGCGCGGCGTGGATCGCCTTTTTGGGGCGCACCACATCGCGTAATGCACCGTCAATACGAAAGCGCACTACAGAGATTTGCTCAAATGGCTCAATATGAATATCGGATGCATTTTCGCGTAACGCTTGTGTTAAGAGCGCGTTAATCATACGGATTACCGGCGCGTCATCAGCTGACTCCAGCAAATCTTCAATGGCTGGCAAATCCGACATTAATTTAGCCAGATCCAAATCAGATTCAAATTCATCCACAACCTGCGCCGCATTACCTCCTGAACTTGCATAGGCACGATCTATTGCCTGCTCGAGATCGACATGGCTTATCTGTTCCAACTGCAAACGACCGTAGCGTCGCCCCACCTCAGCAATTGCCGTCGGTAATGTGCGTTCTGAAGTCCAGACATGCAGCAGATCTGGCTCTGCCCATCCGGCCAGAATCGAACACTCCCGCGCAAAAGTATACGGTAGTAAATTTGCCTGTACGGTGAAATCAGATGTCATGTTAATGGGTCGATTCCATTGGAACTTGCAGGACTGGCGCCGCCATTACCCCCGGCGTCTCTATTAACAATGGCTCCGGTTTGGCAGCACCTTGCAAATCTAATCTGTTGGATGTTGATCCCCTGTTGAGAATTGTTTGTGGTAATAACATACCGCCCGCTTCCGGCGTCAATGAAGGCAGATTGATCGACTTACCTTGCCTGTCGATCTGCGCAGCAGCACGCATATAATCATAGCGATCAATAGAAACTGATTTACTTTGATCAGTATCCCGAAGCACAGTGGGGCGTAAAAAAATCAACAAATTTCTCTTCTTGCGCTCTTTTTTCTTGTATTTAAATAAATGGCCAATGAAAGGAATGTCGCCCAATAGAGGCACCTGATCATTGATATCGCTCATATCATCACCCATTAAACCGCCCAACACCAATATCTCACCGTCATCGACTATCACAGTAGTCTTTAAATCTCGTTTCTCTATAATGTAACCAGAAGAAGCACCGGGGATCGCATAATTAACATTGGAAACTTCTTGACTAATAGTTAGTTTCACAGCGCCGCCTTCAGAAATCTGAGGGCGAACCTCCAAGATAACACCCACATCTTTACGTTCAATCGTATTAAATGGGCTTTGACTACCACCACCAGAAGAACTGTTCATAAGTTGTTGTCCGGTAATCAGTGGCACATTTTGCCCAACAAGCACCCTGGCTTCTTCATTATCCAAGGTAGTTAACGTTGGAACCGACAACACATTCGCAATTCCCGTTTTTTGCAATGCTGAAGCAATCGCACCCAATCCAAGCTGGGAACTAAATAACGCCAAATTGAGTCCTGCAGATGGAATCACTCCAGTACCCGCCTCACGCGCTGCAGCCAACTTAAAAAGATTAAAATTATCACCAGCTGTATCAAATGAAGTTGCGCCACCCACTCTGACCCGCGTATTTCCATTACCCGTCAAACCCGCCCATTGAACACCGAATTGATCCAGATCGGTAGTAGATACATCAATGATTAAAGCTTCTATGTACACTTGAGCACGTCGTGCGTCCAACTGATCAATCACCACCCGTAAATTACGATAAACGGTTTCACTTGCTGTGATAATCAGCGTGTTAGTTGCGGCGTCTGCCTGGATAAACCCGGCTGCCCCACCGGCTTGCAACGTTTGTGCATTATTACCCCCAGAACTGGATCCGCCCAACCCACTGCCCCCTCCAAATCCGGAACCACTGCCAGAACCACCGCCAAGACCACCGGAACTGCTACCAAAGCCACTGCCACCAAAACCCGATGACCCCGTCGATGGCGATCTTTGTGGCGACTGATTTGCTGAAGAACCATAACCTGAACTGCCTGAAGACGAATTCCCCCCCCCTGAACTATCAGGAGCAACAATAGCACGCAGCGTCTGTGCTAACTTCACTGCATCTCCGTTGCGCAAATAAACTACGTGCACATTGCCGGGCATAGCGGTTGGCTGATCTAATTTTGCTATCAACTTTTTAATTAAATTTGCACGAGCTTCGGAGGGCGCGTGCAATAAAATAGCGTTGGTTCTGCTTTCTGCCAGAATTGCTATCTTTCCGCCGTCTGACGGACCGACAGTTTGTTGCTCGGTTAAACGCAACACCAAAGCCGCAACGTCGCTTGCAATTGCATGTTTCAATGGAATCACATCAACTTCAGTAGTACCCGGAACATCCAACGTGGCAATAATTTTTCCTAAACGTTTCAGATTATCGGCGTAATCAGTGATAACTACAGAGTTATTTCCCTGATCAGCGCTAATCGTATTGTTAGGTGAAATCAAGGGGCGCAGTACGGTCACTAAATTAGCTGCGCTTTCATAATTCAAACGATAAACCTGAGTTGCAATCTGATCGCCTCTGACTCCAGCCACCTGAGTCGGCCCGGCTTGTAATTTACCATCTGATTCCGGAACAACCTTAGTAAAGCCATTTGCTGTCACAACGGCATAACCCTGCAATCGTAATGTTGATGTGAGCAATTCAAATGCTTGTTGTTTGGTAACTGGTTTTTCCGTCACTAAATTAATAGTTCCTTTAACCCGCGGATCAACAATAAACGTTGTGCCCGTGTAATGACCTATCGCTTTAATCACGGACTCGATATCCGCACCGACAAAAGAAAGATTTGCTTCATTTAAACCGGGGTTCAGCTCCTGAGCAAAAACTGCCTCAGAAAATAGAGCTGAAATGAGTAAAGCCGAACCAAGCAAAGCAGAAATTGATGCCAGGCCCATAGCGATACTAAACGTTAAATTTGATGTCAACTTCCGTAAAAAATTTCCTGGGTTGTTGTGCTTGGGGGGAGTCAGAATAGATGGAGTCATTCGATTATTTTTCATTTAAATTCTAAAGAAATCACATTTTTATTAGCACCAGGGCGGCGCTGTCCAAGCAAATTCAACAAATTTGCCAAATTATCTGCCTGCTTCTCTTCAGCCTGCGCAAGCCCACTGAACTGCAATCGCCCATGAATTAAAGTCCCTTTACCACTTAACAACAGGGGGCCTTGAATAGTTTTTAAATCTACCTTTGCCTCATGCCCCTCCCAATCAAAACTCATCAGATAAGAACCCAGCGGTTTAACCCGGGACAAAGCCGATGCAACATCATCCATAGCTAGTTTCATCGTCCCATTTATATCTAAATTTCCGTCCAGAAATGTTAACCCCAATGCATCCCACGATAAAGTCATTTTTCCTGAAGGTTTTATTGTATTTAACGGCGCACCCAAACCAGTCAGGCGACTGGCTGGTAACGTTAAGCTATTCGGACTAACCTGAATGTGCCGAAAGTTACCTGTCATGTACAACGGTTGTTGCAATGTTTTCGAATTGTCTACCACCAATTCAATTTGCCCCAACAATAAAATTGGCGATAAATGCCACTCGAACCTGCCTGGCAATAAAGGCGTCAAATCGTAACTTTTATCTACAGCAACCCCAATAAAGGCAGATCCATTCCACAAACTACCTTCTGCATCAGTTAATTCAAACCGACCATTAGTTTCGGATTGTAATAACATGCTCAGCCACACTGCCGGCGCAAAAACAAACATAGTTAACAAAACGCAAAACAAAGCTACGCAGAATAATGCAAGTTTTTGTTTGAAGCTTAATTTGTCAACAACTTTGTTATCTGGCATTTTTTTAAGATAAGAGCATCGATCCACACTCAATTTATTCACAAGTGCCCCCTTCATTTGCATTTTCGCTGCATTTTCTTATCCCCCGCTAATCGATTGCCGCAAGGTAAAGCTAACACTAACCGCCCCCTCCTCTAATGCAGTTATTTTCATTTCCTCCACAAACAAACCGGACGATTTTTGCATTTCCAATAACCACGTCTGCAAAGCCGCCATCGAAGTTGAACTAATTTGACCTCGCACTACGCCATCAACTACCGACAATGACTGCGCCTTAAGGCTGTCTTTTGACAATGATGTTTCAATCAATTCACGAGTAACCTCATGCAGATTTTCCGGATTGGGAAGTCCCTGCAGCTCCTGAGCCATCCGCTGCATTTCTGCCGCTTGCTGGTGTAGTGTCGGTAACGATTTACTGATTTCTTCCCGCCCCGTCAATGCAGGCTCAATTCCTATTAGGTAGACCAGCAAAAAAACAACGACAGCGGCGGCCGCGATTATATATTGACGCTCACGACCTTGCCGTTCATCCCAAAATTGTGTGAATGTATCTTTTAAGATGGTCACAAACTGACTCATTCAATTTCCCTCATGCCGCTTCCTTAATTTGCCATACTTCCGCATTATTTTTTTTCAAGCTAAGGCCCTTAACTGCCAGCGCTTTTTTCAATTCTTCTTGCTGCATATCACCTTTAACTTGCACCACTAAAGCATAATCCTTATAGTCAATAGTAACTATTTTGGGCAATTGCGCCGGATTTATTGTGTTCCACGCAGATCCAAACTCACTCAACAGCACTGTAAAGTCATAAGAAGCAGCTTCTCCGGAATTACGCTGCGCTAATTCTAAATTTTTCTTCATTTGCTCAAGAGGATAAGGAACCACAGCATCTTTAGGAAAACTCACTTTATAAGTTTGCGATATTCCCATTTTCAACGCCTGCGCTTCACGCTTTACACTCCAATATTCAATATTTAAACCAGCTATATTCACACACAAAGTCAAAGCAGCAAATACTAATGACCACCGCCAGATTCGCCATTGAATATGGCTTGCCTGAGCTGAATTTAAACTCGCCATCAAATTAGAGCCGACTTTACTGGCTTCAGCTATCGTAGTTTGCCAATCAGATTCTTGAGCCGTAATACGGTTTGCCCAAGTCGGATCAGCTTCAATGGCGACTTTATATTCGCTCATCAATTCATTGGAAAGCTGCAACAAAATGGGACCGGGGGGCGATAACAGCGAAATTGTTGATAAGCGTTTTTCAATGCTTTGTCCGGGCTCTGATAAAACACCTATCCCGCTATCAACACCAAAACGCAAAGAATAATGTACACCTGAATCTTGGGTAAACTCTTCCATAAGTACAGAGCAATAACCGCTTGTGTAAGGCATACAAAGTTGTGCAGGCAGAGCTTTTACATAGCTTGCACCCAGAGCATATAAACTTGCTGATAATTGCTGTAACCAACTACGCTGTACGACAGCCACGACCCGGTTATTACTGACTTCTGAACCCGCATGCTTTGCAATCAACAACAACACACTATCAGCAGAATCACTCATTAACTGATCTTCAACCAAATTCGGCAAAGCTAATTTTAATTTAGCTTCCGGAATGGCTGGAATAGTTATTTCCAATAAAGTTACGTCAGATGCTGCAATTAACAGCGCTATCTTTGATTTAAAAATGTCTTTGGAAAGCTCGGTCAACGTACCCCGTCCCTCTCGCAGAATTACACCATCCTTAGAACAAAGCGCGTAAGCAAGCGGGCCATTTGGCCATGCTGCTGCAGGTTTTGCTGGTATGCGTAAATACAGTTTATTCAAGATGTTTATTTTTCGTAGATTTAACTTAAAACTTAATGTATTTGTGCATCAGTAATGCATTAAAGTTCCCGAATCCAGACTATTCTGGTTAACCCTGTTACGGGTTTACGTTCAATTAAGGCATCTGCATCCAATGAAGAGCGATCTATCTGGACATGGCCATGAATAATAAAGTAATTAGATTGGGTGTTGACCAAAGCCGAACTTGGAACTGGCATTTTGTTAGTCCAGCGCCCTTTAAAGTCAACCAGATTTCTGAAATATGCCTGGTCCCGGGTGGTAACCAGTTGCTGAGCATCTGACAATGACAATCCGGCGATTCTAGCTGAAATTACCTGTGCAGAAGCTGTATTTATGTTGATTGGAGTTGCCACAGGCAAAAATACAACTAACTCTTTCAATTTTGTAATATCAGCTGAAGTAAATCCTTGCACAGCCAACAAATCATCCACTTGCGTTAATGCCAAAAGTTTCGCTGGTACTGCAGGCGTCTTAACACTGCCGTCTTTATTTAATTGGGTGACCTGGGATTTTGTTGATGCAACCATTTTTGCTACAGCAGTTGCCAGCCCAGGCTCCAGGCCTTGTGAAGATAACAATTGTTCAAAAGCCGTCACGCTAGGCTGATCTATGGTGCCATTCGGAGCTAAGTTGGTTAAATTCAAACGAGATTGTGCGTCAATAATATGACCAGACAAGGTCGCATTTGAATTCTCTTCGCTAGTCCGGCCATTATCTACATACTGATCCAAACGCACTTCTTCCAGCGGCACGGACCATGGCTCGCCTAAATAATCGGCCCGATTTGATTTCGCATCTTCACGCAAAATTAACCGTGCCCAATCAATGGCACCGCGCATTACCCATTGTTTTTGCAACTGAAAGCGTTGGTTTTCGATAGAGCGTACTTGCACATTTTGCTGCCCAAACAAGCTCATTACCAATGTAATTGCCAATGACGCCAAAAGAAGCGCCGTTACGATCGCTACCCCGCGTTGCTTATTTAGCCGTTTGAATTCAGTTTTTATTAAGCGAAAGCGACGCATTATGCTCCACCCAACATAAAAATTTTGATTATTTTATTGTCGTGATTTAGCAGCTGCAACGATACTTGCATACCTGTTGTTACCTTGGCTTGATTCGTTACTGGTAGCTTATCCGGATCATTCTCTTCCAAAGGATCCTTAGGTGGCGATTTAGGTGGCGTATCGGACGGAGACTTAGGAGGAGAACCAGGTGGAGGATTTTCTGGCTTAGGAGCGGATGGAGGTGGGTTATCATTAGCGTCACCAGATAATGAACTTTCCGGATAGCCAGAAAACTCAATGTTTTGTACATTCTTTTGCATCACAATTTCAACCTGATTATCAGGAGGATTTCTGGCCTGATCTAATAATTCCTTGAGTACGGCTATGTCACGGGTAGGTATAGATTCAAAACGGGTTAAGTTGGAATCTTTCATGCGATATACCACCACTTGCATGGCAGGTGCCTGATCATCAGTGTAGTCATTACGTATCAGTATGAACCGCTGCGGTTCAATCCAGCTCGTACGTCCTTCCGGTATATTGGGATAACTTAACGGATTGACGTTTTGCGAACAATCACTTTGTAATTGTGCAAAAGTAAGTTGCAAACCACGAGTTTGATCAAGTTCCGAAGTAAGTACTTCACGACTGCGGACAATGCTATCTAATCCACGCCAACCCAATACCGCCACAATGGCCAAAATACTGATGGCAACTAATAGTTCGATTAATGTAAACCCACAATTTTTATAACGCATTCGGTACCACCTGCGTTAGCTGAATTATTTGATGATCCGGGGAGCGCTCATCTGTCACGCTAACTTCAACACGGCGAAATGACGGATTAGGTGTTGCCAACACCTCTTGTTGACAAAGCAGTTGTAAATCATCTTGTGGGCAAGGAAAGTTACTTCGGCCTACATCAGGCCAGGTTTTAGACAGGCGGATTTGCGCCAGACGATTTTCAGCAGACCACATTGCCATCATCGTGACACGCAAGTGGGTACTGTTTTGCGTTAAGCTACCTACCGCTCGCAGGCTGGCGCCTAAAGCGACGCCAACAATGACTAACGCTACCAACACTTCCAATAACGTAAAGCCAGTTTGTGTTTTTGTTTGCATTGTCACGGTTCAAAATATAAATATCACGACACGATTTATTCAACAGAAAAATGGCCAACGCCATCAGCGTGAATTGATACCGAGGCGTTCTCATAAGACAATGTCAGTGTGAACGGTTTATCGACTGGCTCCCGCCCAAAGATAATTTTTAAAGGTAACGCTGTTTCTTTGGGATTGGGAAGCATAGTAACAACCACCGGAGAATTTTTAAACTCGCGCTCACGAAACAAATCGTTATCAGTTAATAATGTCCATTTATCGTTACTTCGAACATAAAAACGATAGTGTTCGCTACCAAGTTCAAAAGCAACCTGGCTATTCCTCACAATGGCTTCTTCCCGTGCCAATTGCAATAGCAACGTAATACGTTGCGCATCACCTTGTAACGCCTGCTGTTTATTTGGTAATGAATTCAGAGTGACCAGGCCAAGCATCACTCCCACTACAACCAACACCACCAAAAGTTCAAGTAACGTAAATCCGGCAGGATTGGTTTTCAGTGAATTTTTAGCGGAACCTGCAGATATCACTATAAATCCCAGGAACCAATATCCGCATTAGTTCCTTCACCGCCAGGCTGACCGTCTGCGCCATAAGAAAACACATCGTATTCACCGTGCACACCAGGATTTAAGTATTGATATGGATTTCCCCACGGATCTTTTGGTATTTTTTCTAAATATCCATCGGCTTTCCAGCCTTTTGCTGCAGGGCCAGATGTCGGTTTTGCGACCAGAGCCTGTAAGCCTTGCTCTGTTGTCGGATAGCGCCCATTGTCCAGTTTATAAAGAATCAGCGCTTGCTTGATATTAGAAATATCTTGCTTGGCGGCAGATACTTTCGCTGTATCGGTATGTCCCACCAATTTTGGAACAACAACGGCAGCCATAATGCCCAAAATAGCAATGACCACCATAATTTCTATTAAGGTAAAGCCACGTTCTAATGAGCGTCGTACGCGAGAATGGAGAGGAGAATTTTGCATAGCGTAGTACCAATTAATGATGGAACTGTCATTGTATTGCAAGTAGATTGATATGTGCTATTTGTTAATAAGAAACTTAAAAAATCTCAACACTATTGGAGCGGCTACTGATAAATTTAATGTGTTATTTTAAAAAACTAATTTATAAACCATCAACCGATTGCGAGAAATAAATGATATTTCGATCAGCAGGAGTACCTCCGTCAATAGCGATGTTGGCATTGTGGCTGGTAATGTGGTCGTCCTGTGTGATGGCGTTCGAGCGTAATTGGGCGCTTTACCCATTGGTGGTGCAGATTGATACTGACCAAACTCAAACGGTGGTGTATGCAGTGGGCGATGCGCATGGCGACCCGGACCGTCTGGCGGCGGCTTTGGTAGCGGCCGGGGTGATGCCCGCTGTGCCGGCAAGTTTTGATCAATCTCGGTGGAGCGCAGGGAAAGCGATATTGGTGGTGACTGGCGACATGATAGACAAATGGCACAACAGCTTAGGCGTGATCACCTTGCTTCGCACGCTTCAGCGCGCAGCCACCACAGCGGGCGGACGCGTGGTGGTGATCTTAGGTAACCACGAAGCAGAGTTTCTTGCCAATCCAAACGACAAAAAGACTCAGGAATTCGCGCAGGAATTGCGTAAAGCTGGCCTGGATCCGACAGAGGTTGGCGCATGCAAGGGCGAGATCGGTCAATTTTTGTGCAACCTGCCAGCGGCCGCACGAATCAACGATTGGTTTTTCAGCCATGCAGGTAACACCGCCGGACGCAGCATTGCGCAGATTGAAAACGACATTCGTATAGGTTTAAAGGAAAACGGTTTCGGTACCGATCAATTGGTGGGTAGCAATTCAATTCTCGAGGCGCGCTTGAATAATAAAGGGCCTGCCAAGCTGGCATGGTTTATGGGAGGCAATACGCAGAGCAAGCCTGATGAATCCCTGCTCCAGAACGTTAAAGCCCTCGGCGTCAATCATTTGGTGCAAGGCCATCAGAACGGCAACGTCAAGTTTCCTGACGGCGTAAAACGTAAAGCATTCGATTTTTTCCAGCGCTATGGCTTATTATTTTTGATCGACAGTGGCATGAGTCGGGGGATCGACGACAGCGACAGCCTCGGCGGCGTGCTGAAGATTGAAGCTGACAAAGCAGAATTGTGGTGCGCAGGGGGCGACCCTCCCAAAACGATGTGGCCCATAATGAGCGCGGAGGACCATACCTCGTATCATTGCGGCGTGCCGAAATAGGTACGATCAGTAAGTAATGCGCACTTCAGATGCGGGAATTTTACTGCTCCTGTTCGCTGACTCTTGCAACATCACCTATTTCTTAAAAATATCAGGCCGTGATTTATTACGCTGCTCAAAGATAGTCCGCGCATCTTGCTGAGCACGTTCCGGGGTGCGCATTTCAGGAAGGTCGTCATGCAAAGTAAAAAAATCACCCGCCTGAGCGCGCATAACGTATTTGATGGCGACCGCATCGGTTAAGTCGTAAAACTCCGTCATTAAGGTGGTGACTTCGTCCAGATATTCTTCGTAGGTCATCATGCTTAATTCCAATCAGATTGTGAAACGCGGCGGGATTTTATTTAAAAATATTACATGAATCGCCGCCGGACAAACCAAAGCAGGCTTATTTCAAATTGAAAACCAGATTATCCACTGCCACATAATCTGTACCTAATTCACGCGCCACTGCTTCATAAGTAATTTTTCCCTGACACACATTCTAATCCACCGCCTTAACCATATCTTCAATGACTTTTTTAGCGTCGCCAAATACCATCATTGTTTTATCCATGTAAAACAATTCATTATCCAAACCAGCATAACCTGATGCCATCGAACGTTTATTGACGATAACTGTTTTAGCTTTGTAGGCTTCTAAAATCGGCATGCCTGCAATCGGTGATTTGGGATCTTTGGCCGCAGGATTCACCACGTCATTAGCACCCAGCACCAACACTACATCGGTCTGGGCAAATTCATTGTTAATGTCTTCCATCTCAAACACCTGGTCATATGGGACTTCGGCTTCTGCCAATAACACATTCATGTGACCAGGCATACGCCCTGCCACCGGATGAATCGCATACTTAACACTGATACCTTTTTCGGTGAGTTTTGAGGACAGCTCTTGTAACGAATGCTGCGCACGCGCAACCGCTAAACCGTATCCAGGAACAATGATCACTGTTTCAGCATTTCCTAACAAAAACGCGACATCATCTGCAGAACCAGTTTTAACCTGGCGCGCTGCTTGCCCCCCACTGGCCACTTCAACCGGCGCACCACCAAAGCCACCTAACAACACATTGAAGAAGGAACGATTCATGGCTTTACACATAATGTAAGACAGAATTGCACCGGATGATCCAACCAGCGAGCCGGCAATAATCAGCATCGAATTGTTGAGTGAAAAACCGATACCGGCAGCAGCCCAACCAGAATAACTGTTCAACATAGAAACCACGACCGGCATATCAGCGCCACCGATGGGAATAATAATTAACACACCAAGCACAAAAGCAATCGCCATCATTAGCACAAAAGGCGTCCAACTTTGTGTCACGCAAAAAGCGATCCCAAAACCGAACATCGCTAATGCCAACACTAAGTTCAACAAATGCTGACCAGAAAAACTCACCGGCGCACCTTGAAACAAACGAAATTTATATTTGCCGGATAATTTACCAAACGCGATAACAGAACCTGAAAACGTGATCGCACCAACAAAAGTACCGATGAATAATTCGAGTCGATTTCCAAAAGGAATCAAACCCTCTTTTTCAGTCAAATTAAATGCCCACGGTTCTGATACCACCGCAACGGCAATACACACCGCAGCCAGACCAATTAACGAATGCATCGCAGCGACCAATTCTGGCATCTTGGTCATCTGTACGCGTTTAGCTAATGTGGTACCGATCACCCCGCCGACAATCACACCGCCAGCCACTAATGCCAAACCCAATCCGGCGCTTTCTACATATTTTTTTAATTCCACCATCATCGCTATGGTTGTCACTACTGCGATTGCCATACCGATCATGCCGAATAAATTTCCTCTTCTGGCGGAAGTTGGATGGGACAAACCTTTCAGTGCCTGGATAAAGCAAACCGAAGCAACCAGATACAGCATCACGACTAAATTAATGCTCATTGTTTGTGCTCCTTGCTCACTGTGATTTGCTTAGGCTCTTTTTTCTTAAACATTTCCAGCATCCGTTGCGTCACCAGAAAACCGCCGAATACATTCACCGCCGCCAATGTTACTGCCAAGGTTCCCATCACTTGCGCGAGCAAACCTTCGGTTAATCCGGCGGCCAACATCGCTCCCACAATAATGATGGCGGAGATAGCATTCGTGACTGCCATGAGCGGCGTATGTAAGGCTGGCGTTACTGTCCACACCACGTGGTAACCGACGTAAATCGCCAGTACAAAAATAATCACATTAGTTAGGGTATGACTGACTTCCATATTGACCTCTTTGTATAAATAAATTTTCTACAACTCGTAGGTTGGGCTAACGCTTTATCAGCCCAACATTCTGCACAGATTGTTGGGCTGATAAAGCGTTAGCCCAACCTACAAACGATAGCGAAGCCTCGTAAAACAGACAGGCTTTTGTGCTTCCTATTTTTTAAGAACTTCGCCACCTGAACACAGCAACGTGGCCGCAACAATTTCATCTTCACGATTAATCATCAAACCAGCTTCCTGGTTGATGATAAGTTTTAAGAAATCCAGCACATTACGCGCATATAAAGCAGATGCATCCGCTGGAACTAACGTGGCTAAATTGGGTTCTCCAATGATATGCACACCATATTTAGTCACTGTTTTTCCGCATTCCGATAACGGACAATTTCCGCCCTGCTCCACCGCCATATCTACAATCACCGAACCCGGCTTCATGGCTTTCACTGTCTCTTCAGAAATCAACACCGGCGCTTTGCGACCAGGAATTAACGCGGTGGTGATGATGATGTCAGCCAGCTTAGCGCGCTCATGCACTAACTCAGCCTGACGACGCATCCAGTCTGCTGGCATTGCACGAGCATATCCACCAGAGCCCTGAGCGATTTCTTTTTCTTCTTCTGTCAAAAATGGCACGTCGATAAATTTAGCACCCAGCGATTCCACTTGTTCTTTAACCGGCGGACGCACATCCGATGCTTCAATCACCGAACCCAACCGTTTAGCCGTTGCAATCGCCTGCAAACCTGCCACGCCTACGCCCATAATTAACACGCGAGCGGCTTTCACTGTGCCGGCAGCGGTCATCAACATCGGCATAAAACGACCATAAGTATTCGCAGCCAGCAGGACTGCTTTGTAGCCAGCAATATTGGCTTGTGAGGAAAGCACATCCATCGATTGGGCACGGGTAATCCGCGGCGCTGCTTCCAGGGCAAAAGCCTGTATCTCGCATGCAGCCATAGCAGCAGTATTTTCTGCATCAAAGGGATTCAACATGCCAACCAACACACTGCCCGATTTCATTAAAGCGCGTTCAGCACTAACTGGCGCACGGACTTTTAGTACCAGTTCGCAACCCAATGCATCTGCTGCGTTGACGATCTGAGCGCCAACTGCGGCATAAGCTTCATCGGTAATACTGGAAGCAATACCGGCACCAGTTTGTACCAGCACCTGGTGCTTTGCTGCGAGATATTTTTTAATTGTTTCCGGGGTCGCCGCAACCCGCGTTTCGCCTGGTCTGATCTCGGCAGGGATACCAATCTTCATTTATTCACTCCCGTTATTTGTTGTACGTTGCACCGCATCGCTTTATTTATCCGACCCAGCACTATATAGATATCTGCAATCAAATACATCTGTCAGGGCGGAAATTTTAACCATTTATTTCATTAACGAATCTCCTTTTTGCGATATCTCAGCAAGAACCGTTAGAATGTCGGCCTTATTTGAGAACCATATCTGTGCATCAAGAGGAAAACCATGTCTGAAATCTGGAAACCAGCCGTAACAGTTGCCGCAATTATCGAGCGCGATGGTCTCTTTTTGATGATTGAAGAAGACACGTCAGATGGCCGGCGTATTAATCAACCAGCTGGTCATTTAGATCCGGAAGAATCGCTGATTGATGCCGTCATACGCGAAACGAGAGAAGAAACGGCATATGAATTTATACCCACGCATTTGGTCGGCACTTACTTGTCGCGCTATATGTCTAAACGACGCGGAATACCAGTGACTTATTTACGTTTTGCGTTGGCCGGCAAGGTCGGGAAAAAATATCGACATGCATTAGACACTGGCATTGTGCGCACTATGTGGATGAGTTACGACGAATTAGTCGCCTCCAAAGAACGGCATCGCAGTGACTTAATTTTGAAATGCGTCGACGATTATCTGGCCGGAGCTTGCGCATCGTTGTCCTTTATTTATACTGAACGCAATGTGACCGAGGCACTCAATGTCACGCATAGTGTTAAGCAAAAATGAAAAAAAAACGCGTAGTAATTGGCATGTCCGGCGGAGTTGATTCCTCGGTCGCTGCACATTTACTCAAAGAGCAAGGTTACGAAGTCATCGGCCTGTTTATGAAAAACTGGGAAGATGACGACTCGGACGAATTTTGTTCCAGCCGCCAGGACTGGATAGATGCTGTCAGCGTTGCCGATGTAATCGGTGTCGATATCGAAGCGGTCAATTTTTCGGCCGAATATAAAGACCGCGTGTTCTCCGAATTCCTGCGTGAGTACCAAGCCGGTCGCACACCGAATCCCGACGTGTTATGTAATGCCGAAATCAAATTCAAAGCGTTTTTAGATCATGCTGTCCAACTTGGCGCCGACCTCATCGCTACCGGACATTACGCCCGGGTGCGCGAAAATAATGGTCGGTTTGAATTACTCAAAGCACGCGATTTAAGCAAAGACCAAAGTTATTTTTTACATCGGTTAAATCAAGCGCAACTCAGCAAAACCTTATTCCCACTCGGTGAAATTCTCAAAACCGAAGTACGCAAAATTGCTGAGCAATTAAAACTTCCCAACGCCACCAAAAAAGATTCCACTGGCATTTGCTTTATCGGCGAACGGCCGTTCCGTGAATTTTTAAATCGTTATTTAGCGCAACAACCAGGACCGGTGAAAACACCGGAAGGTGAATTGATTGGTCAACATATCGGATTAAGTTTTTATACGCTGGGGCAACGCAAAGGTATCGGCATTGGTGGAATTAAAAGTAAGCAAAATGAGGATGGCAGCAGTGACGCATGGTACGTCGCGCGCAAAGATATGGTCACGAACACCTTGTATGTTGTGCAGGGGCATGACCATTCCTGGTTACTGTCACCCAATCTTTGCGCAGACCAAGCCAGCTGGATTGCTGGTACGCCACCCAACCTCACCGATTTGATGGCAAAAACACGTTATCGCCAGGCGGATGTCCCTGCTCAATTGGAAGTGATTGACGCACATCAATTTAAATTGGCATTTAGCCATCCGCAATGGGCAGTAACACCCGGGCAATCGGGGGTTTTATATCAGGGTGATGTGTGTTTGGGTGGCGGGATTATTGGTGATTGGTAATTGATGTGCCACATTGATCTGAAGCAGACCGTGTGCCGATGCTGTCAGTTGCCTGACAGCATCTCTTTTCACCGGTCACTTAATAGAGTTTCAGATTGTTTGTGGGGGTTTGGCTGAGCCAATAATGTTGCTTCAATTCGCAAACGTGCAATATGAGTAACCACATCCCGAGGAACATTGGTAAAAACAGACTCTCCCCGAAAAAATTTGACAACAAGAGACTCTTCGGGTTTGCTCGCTTCTAACATCAATTTATATTCTTCCCATTTTTTCATTATTGATCCGGCACACTGAAGTCTCTATGCAGCATATTTAACTTTTGGATCTTGGAAATAAGATTTCACACGTTCAGGTGAGCATTCAAGCATCGTCATGTATTCATTTGTTGCATCCCATAA
>Ga0123337_10000428_pt1 | contig 71891 bp, 78 predicted proteins | sample frozenSSSSmetaG_FD_89792 | JGI IMG/M metagenome (GOLD analysis project Ga0123337, IMG submission 89792) | Glacier valley bacterial and archeal communities from Borup Fiord, Nunavut, Canada, to study Microbial Dark Matter (Phase II) -... | ecosystem: Environmental > Aquatic > Freshwater > Ice >...
CCGATCTTGATAAGCTCCCTCACCCACTCCAGGCCCTCGTATTTCACAGTCTGCAACGTCTTGAAGTCGCTCGCCGAGTACTTATGCATGCCCTCCTCCCACCCGCCACTCAACTTCGCGCTCGCGATCCTCAGCGTGAGCGTCTGCAGCGCGCAATGCGTCGCCAGATAGCCGCACACATGCGCCCAGGCACTAATGTCGTACTCCCTGAGGCGCCAGCTCGCGCGCTTCGTCATGTTGAGCCCCTTGACCATCCTCCTGGTGCCGGGCAGCAGGTCGTCGAAGAAGGGCGCGATGGCCTCGATGTCGCTGCCGAAATCGAAGGTGTGCGTCGCGTAGAGGAGAGGCAGGGCTTCGAAGTAGGTCTGTCGGCAGACAGCGAGGATGCAGGGAGAGAGAGCGACGGGGGAGGCGAGGCGGTAGGACGTCGTGCGGGATTGGCTGAAGAAGCCGGTGGTGAGGACGTTGTAGGTGGAGCGGCGGGTTGGGGGGTGGGAGGTGTGATGGTCGGGGAGGGAGGTGCGGATGTGTAGGGTTGGAGTTGAGGGGGCGGACAGGAGGTAGTCGTAGATCTGGAGACGGATTTCGGTGGGGATGCGGAGGAAGGGAGGGAGGTTGTGGGTGTCTGGTGAAGCCATGAGTGTGGTTGTTCGTCCACGTTTTGGGCGGCCTCATGGGTTTGCCGTTGGGCTTCAAGGTGTTGTATGCTGTTCAAATCCAAACTTGTGAGAGATGCACGAGGGTAGGAGTGAGGTAGGATGCGGGATGGGATGTCTTTGGTATATTAAGCCAGACGACCCCTAATACCCAGCCGGGTGCCCGCCATGGGTTGACAAAAGTTTCTTTTCTGATTACTTGGGGGCCTGCCCATTACGGAAGCCAGTGCCGGAGCCCATGCTGACGGACATTCTTCCCCATATTCACCCGATACTCTGTGCGGCCGCTGTAGTCGTAAGATACTGGGTGCTGAATACTGAATCATGACGTTCGGGCGTGCGAGTCGTGAGAGGCGATCGCGGAGGCACTCGGGATCGAGTCGGAAGCCCTAAGGGTAGCACAATCTTACTTTTCCATGATGACTCTTCAGATGAATTAGCATCTACTTGGGGATAGGCGGTGTGAGATGTCTTACATTGCAAAGGGTGAAGTTTACGAGTCCCGAAAATGCATATATGACTGCGAAATGTAAGCATTATTTAGATACTTGAACTCGAACTTTAGCGATAAGGCCAGCCTATTTGGTACATATTGCAGATCTCTTATCGCACGCAGCCTTGGCAGAGGGTCGCGGTGGCGAGATCACGTGATCGAGTAGAATTGACATGAAATGGCCAAACGGAGCGTGAATGATGATATGGATGGATATGTACCTAGGTATACTACCTGGCAATGGATTTGGAAGGAGCATACGAGGCCCAATGGGATCTCCGACATATCTAGGATAATTCCGGTCATTATTTGGGATCGAGTCGATCACGGCACATACTCAACGGCGGCGCTGCAATTTGGCAAATGCATAGCAGAATGTTCCATTTGGAATGCATGTGTGTGCTTCAGATGCATTGTCCACATGAATAGTTCCAGCACGTTGCTGTCATTGTCGTTCGGGAGTGAGCAGTGATGTCTGATATGTCTGATATTCTTCGAGAAGGCTGGGAAGCGCGCGCTAAAAGCACATTGCCATGGCCTGACCTTAAGCGAGCGCTCAGCAGCCAATCATCTCCCACCTCAGCCTCGCCTGCCAGCCTCCTCAAATGTTGAAAGGCATGGAGGGCTGGAGACTACCCAGCCATTCTCATATTTTCATATTTTCATGGCATTATACGACCCGTAAATATAGATAATAATGGATCTTCTGGTCTGGACTTTTGCTTCTTGGATTATCGTTGTGTCACATTTGAACTTCCGAACTCGAGGTTGTATGCTGATCACGTCAAGAACTACTTGAACCTGCACCAGAATCATATCAGACTCCGCAATATGCGCTTCCCTGTATCGATAGGGTCCCTTCTGGCTTTTTCATCTTTATACTCCACATCGATTGCTCTGCCCTTAATATCAAGCTTGCGTTTGCGAGCTCTGCGGCCAGAACCAGTACTGGTGCCCAGAGCAGCCTACTCAGTTGTGCCTGTTGACGGAGGAGCTGCAGCGGCTGCCGCGGCTGCCGCTGCTGGCGGCGGCGGTTCTCCGGTGACGGTCACGATAGTTCAAACTGTTGTGGGACCGGCGGACATTATCACAATTGTTGAGACGCAAGGTGCTCCATCGGCCACTGAGACTGTGACAGCCACCACCACACTCTCAGGCCTCGAACGAATTGAGACAGTACACGTAACGGACGTTCCATCACCTACAGCAACAGATGTGCCTTCGGCAGTACTGTCGATGGTATATGTGCCGACGACTGTCTATCAGCCTGTAGCAGCACCAACCGCAGATCCAAGAATTGAGACAGTACATGTAACTGTCCTTCCATCACCTACAGCAACAGATGCCCCTTCCGCAGGACTGTTCATGGTATATGTGCCGACGACTGTCTATCAGCCTGTAGCAGCACCAACCGCAGCTCCAAATGAACCGCCCCTCGCAGCGAATGCTTCGTCTGGCACAACTTCAACTTCGATCAACGGATGGCCAACATCAACACCTATAACATCACTCATACCAACTGGCAGCAGCGACTTTTTCATATCCACGACCTCTACCATTCCAAGAATGGAGACAACTGCTTCAACAATCAGTACCACGGGGTCTGAGACAGCCTCATCAGCATCCCTCTCTCGAACAACAACAACAACAACAGCATATGACGATGGAATGTGGCACACTTCCTATCGGCCCTGGTCGAACTCAACATCTCCCACTCATGCGGCAAGACGTCTATGAGTATGGATCTGGAAAATGCATAAGCAGCTTCACATCAAGCTAGGAGAAGCGGTTGGCACCGAGGATGCGGGAAATGACAAGACACTTGAGTGATTACTCCAGCTGCAAGTCCGAATACACCTGCCAAGAGGAGCACCACAGAATGGATTAATGCTGAGATGAGGGCTGAGATGGAGAAGGACAAGCGGAAACAAACCAGCATGCACATTTATGTATTCAACGAGAACATATATGGAGGTGGGAGTGTGGAAGCGCACCAAGAGCTGGGAAGCGCAGCGCATAGCAACGGCGTTATGATTGATCAACAATACATAGACGACATATTTAGACATCAATGAAACTTTAACTTTAACTCACATGCTTATCGTAGTGAAGTCGAATATTTTTGAAGCTGCAGTATGTACATATGCACTGGGGATCATGGTTCAGGAGCTGTGGAGCCAGGCCTTGTCCCCGCGCTAGGTGGATGACGCTGTAGCGAGAGCGGTGATGCACAGTACGGACGGACATCGTGGACCTGCAAGGCCAACAACCTGTCGGACGCGCAAGCAGAGCACCTTCTAGGTCACGAGCTTTCAACATCACCTCAACATCAATGCCATTGTCCGATATTCTAATAAACAATCCAGCCTCTGATAACTGAAGTCCATCATGGCGACTCCTCCAGCGGTGGAGGACCAAGCCAGGTTGCTTGAAGATGCTCTGGCCGTGGTTCGGCAGCAGACGCACTTGATGCGCAAATGTCTGGAAACACCAGGAAAGCTTATGGATGCATTGAAATGCAGGTATGCGATTGAAAGAACTCTAAGGGCCTATTAGCCAGCACCTACCTGTCGAGTTGATCACGAAGTGCTAACTATGTCTTGCGCAGCTCTACTCTCGTGTCGGAGCTTCGAACCAGCAGTCTCGGGCCAAAACAATACTATGAGCTTTACATGGCAGTGTTTGATGCTCTCCGACACCTCTCAGTATATCTGCGTGAATCGCATCCAGTGAACCATCTTGCGGATCTATACGAGCTTGTCCAATATGCTGGAAACATTGTGCCCCGGCTATACCTTATGATTACCGTCGGAACTGTCTACATGGCCATCGAAGATGCGCCTGTCAAAGAGATTATGAAGGATATGATGGAAATGAGTCGAGGTGTGCAACATCCTATACGTGGACTCTTCTTGCGATATTATCTATCAGGGCAAGCCCGCGATCATCTACCTACTGGCAGTGGAGACGGACCGGAAGGAAACTTACAAGACTCCATAAGTTTTATCTTGACGAATTTCGTCGAGATGAACAAGTTATGGGTTCGTCTGCAGCATCAAGGCCACTCGAGAGAAAGGGAGCAGCGAACAAAGGAACGACAAGAGCTTCAACTGCTGGTAGGGAGCAATCTTGTCCGGTTGAGCCAGCTGGTCGATTTGGAGACATACAAGAACGTCATATTACAGCCCCTGCTCGAGCAAGTCGTGCAATGTCGCGATGTGCTCGCACAGGAATACCTCCTCGAAGTCATTACACAAGTTTTCCCAGACGAGTTCCATCTCCATACTCTCGATCAATTCTTAGCCGCTGTTTCCCGACTCAACCCGCATGTAAACGTCAAGGCGATCGTGATTGGACTTATGGATAGATTATCGGCATATGCAGCAAGAGAGTCAGAAGCGGAGCCAATAGAAGAACGCAAGAAGTTAGAAGAGGATGCTATTGTTAAGCTCCTGGAGACTGTACGCCTAAGTAATGAGAAGAGAGAAGAGGCAGCGGCCAAGGCGGCAGCCGAAGCTGAAGCCGGCGTGGAAAGCGAGGCAGATGGGACTGCGAATGGCTCCATCGAGGCAAAGGAGACTGAGGAATTGGAGGCTACGAAAGAGGAGCCAGAGCCGGAAGTTGAAGCCGAACCTGTCAACGGCGATGGCGAGGTAACGACATCCAAGAAGAGCAGAGGCATTCCAGACAATGTGAAACTATATGAGATTTTCTTCGACCAGGTGATGAACTTGGTCACAGCTCAGCACCTCCCAATACAAGATACGACTGCGTTGCTCGTCTCACTTGCTAATTTGGCACTCAACGTCTATCCTGAAAGGCTGGATTATGTCGATAAGATTCTCGACTACGCAAATCACAAGTGCAAACAGCACGCAAACAGCCCGGAGCTTCACTCCCAAGTCACTCAAACAAATATTCTCAACCTTCTCTTGGCTCCTCTTCAAAATTACGCATCAATCTTCACGGCGCTCTCTCTGCCGCAATATGTACCACTTGTCCATTCACAAACCTATCCTACGCGAAGAGCTGTTGCAGGCGAAGTAGCGAAGACCCTCCTCAAGACGCTTACTAAGATCGAGACGGTCTCCGCTCATGAAGGCGTCCTTGAGATCTTGAAGGTCTTGATCAAAGAAGGATCACAACCGCCGGCAGGTTATCCTGGTGTTCAACAAAGGAGAGCCCTTGAGACTGATGAGACCATCGAAGAGCAAGGATGGCTTGCAAGAATCGTCCATCTCGTCCACAGCGACGATAATGATACCCTATTTAAGCTTCTTCAAATGACGAAGAAAGCTTATGCCGAGGGCAATGAGCGCATCAAGTTCACAACTCCAGCGCTCATCACCGGCTCAATCAAGCTTGCCAGACGGTACAAGGCAAGAGAACACTACGATGACAACTGGTCGACTCAATCATCAGCACTGTATAAGTTCATGCATTCCTCGCTCTCCCAACTCTACACACGCGTCACTGGTGCCGCAGATCTCTGTCTGAGACAATTCGTCGCATGCGGACAAATCGCGGACCAGAACGGTTTTGAAGAAGTCAGCTACGAGTTCTTCGCTCAAGCTTTCACCATCTACGAGGAGGCTGTGAGCGATTCGAGGGCACAGTTCCAGGCCGTATGCATCATCGCGGGCGCACTGCATGAGACCAGGAATTTTAGCAAGGAGAACTACGACACCCTCATTACGAAGTGTGCTCTTCATGGCAGCAAGCTGTTGAAGAAGCCAGATCAGTGCCGTGCGGTGTACCTGGCGAGTCACTTGTGGTGGGCCGTGCCGATAGCAGCCAAGGGAGAGGAGGACGAGAAAGGGGTAAGTTCAGATCTGAAATCAAGGGTTTCTATGCGCTAACAAATACCTAGCTGTACCGCGACGGCAAACGCGTCCTCGAATGCCTACAGCGTGCTCTGCGGGTAGCAGATGCGTGCATGGACACCGCCGTGTCTGTCGAGCTCTTTGTGGAGATATTGAATCGCTACGTATATTACTTTGACCAGCAGAATGAAGCCGTAAGTTCATCTCATCCTCTTGTCCTTTTCCAGTGCAGTGGCTCATGAATATAGGTCACCACCAAATACCTCAATGGCCTCATCGAGCTCATCCACTCGAATCTGCAAACGAACCATGACTCGGCGACGATCGACGGACCCAGAAGGCACTTCCAGCGCACGCTGGAGTATATTTCCTCGAGAGAGTATGAGGGCGTTGTGACCACTGCTGCAAAGTAAGCCGAGGTCAGGGGGTTTGAGGGCTGAGGGAGCGTTCATGGTTTTTCGAAAAGCGTGCGAGCGAGCGCAATTGATCAAGCACGCTAGTGGGGGCGCTTTGAGAGAGTGGGTGTATGTACATTTTTATGGAACTTGAGCGGAGCGTAGTAGGTAGATAGGATGAATGTGGGATATTAATCATAAGCTTTTCTAGAGGTTCGTGACTGGACATTTGGGTGTTGCCAACGTGGTGAGAAATTCTTGTTATTCATCAGGGGTATTGGTTGACAGGTGAGTAATAATGAGCTGGCAAATGAGTGTCAAAGTAAGTGTTCGTGAGCACTTCTGACGAATGGAAGTCTCCTTTGTTTAGATGTTTGAAGTTTCAGAAGATATTTAAGAAGACGTCTAGGCAATTGATTTTTATTCCATTTCAAACTTTATCTACCTGCTGTCGAGAACATTCACCAGGGAATTCACTGTCCTCTCCAACGCCGCGTTCCTCGCCGTCCAATACTCTTCATCGGCGGGTTGGTATGCAACACCTTCTCGAGCGGCAGGCGGCGCATACAGGTATGTGTTCAGCGTCGTCGAGGACGAGGCTGCACTCTTGCTACTGTCGCATGTGGATCAGCAAGTAGAAGTGAGATGTGAGGAATTTATATGTACACTTTTGGCTTGGAAGCGTGTTTGGTGGTCTTGGATCCGGCTGTCTTTTGACCGCCGTGGTTGCCCATGTTTCACTGCCTTGTGTCAGGTGATCTTGCCTAGCGGCAACGACAGGTACACTGCACTGCAAAGGGCGAGGCTCACCAATAATTAAGCTTTAATACCTTCACAAACACGGATTATTTGTCGGGTTATTTGTTAGAGGTTGGGATGTTTTTTTCCACGAGCACTGGATGATAGTTCTTCAGTCTACGATTTGTTTGTAGGATCTTTGGTTTCATTCTCTTCTTAAGTACCACGCAGACGACCATTTTGCCATTGCGCGTTCCTGATGCTTTCCTTTCCTTCATGTTTCTGAGCGTTCGTCGCGAAGTATCACGGGGAGGAGTGCCGTGGATGTGTTCTGCGCACCTTCGTAATGAGCATGATTGACAATTCGCGGACAAGCTTGGAGGACAACACCAGCAGCAAGGCTGTGGGTGCGATCTGCACAGCAGATGTTTTGCGCAGCTGCGTTGAACGATGCTGGGGGTGTTGATGGACGAATGGGCGTCCGAGAGATGCATGAGCGAGCCTTCTCGAGTGGGAAGTGCTTGGAAGCTGTCTACTCCTCTACGCTGCGAAATAACGTCGCTCACGCATCACACTCTACCAAGTCGCCCATGTTTTAATTGTTTACTTCTTCATCGCATTTGCAGCCCCCTTCTCCTCTCAACGAGATCGTTTCTTTCATTGACAGCGATGTCTGGATGGAGTGCGAAGATGTCGCGTCCACTTCGCACTGAGGGCACCGTCCACCAGGCTGAACTGCAAGGCTCTCCCCGACCAACCTCCACGAGAGAATATCAGAACTACAATCAACATAGAATCAACGTCGCAACGCTGTTAGAAGCAGCTCCGATCGTCGAAATTGAAGGAAAGACAGCAAATGGCTATCCCGCTTCGAAATATGAGCTCCCTGCCACAGAAGAGTCATTTTCGACCTACCCGACAGAACCAGCGGATGGCAACAATTGCATTGAATGGGATCGATACGGTCATCGTTTTAGATCAGCCGCCGATGCAATGAATCGTTTTTCAAAATCATGTGACGATTCTAGAGTATCTCATGATTCTGCGATAGATGTTTCGGAGACTCTGTATTCGGATGAGGACATTGAAGATTTACTTTGCAAGTTCGTTGATGAAAACGGCGTCGACTACCCTCCGGAAATTGTATTTAATAACTATCCCTCGATCAACAACGAAGTCATGTACATTCTTCCATTGTCTTCGGCCGATATCCTATTTCCAGAGATACAATATGACTATCCTTCCTTAGCGGAATACTACGACATACTGTCTGCACAATGGCTCTGTCCACCATTGCCGGAAATTGGCCGTCTCGATGTCCCTGTCAGCGGCATAGATAGAGCAAAGTCGCCAGGATCTGCGTATGGCTCTTCTTTGAGCTCTGCATCTGGTACATTCTCATCGATAACAACTTCCGACGCTACGAATGAGGATTGCAGCCCTTGTAGCCGTCAACCTTCTGCGACCCCTTTGTGGATTCCAATAGGAGCATCTCAAAATCAAGCGGGAAATTCTCCTGCTACGCCAATAATTATAATTTCTGACGAAGATTCTTCCGACGCAATGCACCTCCAGGGCCAATCAAGCAGCATCGAAGATGCTGCTACAATTTATCATCTCGAACCACCGAATCTAGCATCGGAATTGCCATCCTTCAATCGCATTTCTGAAAACTCGGTGCCTATAATCCGTATTTCACACCTGGATGGAACTAATGAACTTATCAAGCCAAACAATAACAATGACCTTTACAAGACTATCGAGACCCAGACTGAAACCCTTTGGACTGCGCCTGTTTTACAAAGGTTGGACTCGAAAGTCGATTATTTAGATGATTTCAAATTTGGATATTTGGAGTCGTTAATTACACTTAAGACTCCGCCAGGTAAAATCCAAGCTCATGAGCAGAAATCGTCAAATCAAACTTTCGATTGTCACCCTTTGTCCAGTCACCAATCTCGGCATACTTTTTCGCAAGATACCATTGGGACGATCGATTTAGAGCGAGGATCTTGCATTGAGGTACCGGCTTCTTTAACAAGCATCGATGATCTCGAAGACTATTCAGAGGCTGAGACAGACGATAGCTTTGAAGATGATGGCAGCATAACAACAACCTCGAGCCATGGTATTATTAGCCTTTCTCCGTCCCAGCAGCAACTTTATGATCGTCTTATGCGGGTGTTTTGGAAGCGCCATAATGCCATCGACTTCACTGCCTATGAGAGTCTAAGGGCGAGAAGAAACGGTAGCTCACAGCCATCGTCGTCGTCCTATGGCACCAAGCAGAGCTCTCCCGGCCAGACTGAGCCATTGCCCTCTTCAAACCGCACTACTCCTGTGTCCACAAGTTTAAAGCGCGGACGAGAGGATGACGAGCCAGACCCCCGTGAGGGCCAAGGTAAACAACCTAAACGTCCACTTTCTGATGCTAGCATGCCACAAGGACAAGAGAAGTCGGCATTTCCACTGGCATGCCAATTCCGCAAGCATGATCCCCAAAAGTATTGCCTTCGAGACTATGAGGTTTGCGCGAATCACTCATGGGATCAGATTCATCGTCTTAAGTAAGCATCCCTGTCTGCTTTCAGTACTTGTTAGCTGATGTATTTAGGGGACATATCTACAGGAATCATGGCGTTCAAATCCACTGTCCCAGATGTTGGGTACTCTTTGATAAGCAAGGCAACCTTGACTTCCATCTTACACTCGCAGAAATTTGTGACCTGCGGCCATCGAGACCAGTCGAAGGAATAACACCAGCCATGGAGAAACAACTACGAAGTCGAAAGAAAACATCTTCAACACAGACGCCTGAAGAGCAATGGCAGAGCATGTATCGGCTATTGTTTCCTACCGATGATCGTATTTTATCTCCATGTAAGTAGAGACTGACTTACAATACTGTCCAGATTGAAGCGTGTTTTACGAATAGCTAATTCTTGTCGCAGATTTTGAGCAAATTCCAGATCATTTTGCTCAGTCCCGTCCCGTCGCAGACACAACACTCTTTGAATATATGCGAACCGCCACACCGCGGATCTTCATCAATCGTCTGCGGAATGAGATCAGAGAGAGCGACGTTGACAATGCGAGCAATGATATGCCGTTCTTCTATGAGCGTATCGGAGTTATAATGAGGGAAGCTCAAGAGGCTGCGAGGGTGGAACACGAGAACCGATCATTAGACATGGACCTCATGAGGACAGGAGTCCTGTCTCCGCCTCTATCGAATAGCACTCCACTATCAAACGATCCGAATCCCGTCCTTGTACCTAACGCTGAAATCTCGGCTCCCATGGACCGCCTACAGAATTCCGCCAGCCCCGATGCGTTCCGCAGCGCTTCAGGTTATCAACCGGCAAGAGCCAACAACACATACACTCAGACGCCAGCGAATCCACATACCAGCCCTCTACATACCGGAAACCAAATCGACCAAATCCGGCATCAACATCCTCATCGCAGCAATACGTCGCCTCGGTCATCGGATTCCGAGCTTTTTGGGCTATCGCTCGAGCAACAGCCACTTTCGGCAGCATTTGATCCCGTGTCGACGGGTTCCCAGAATGGTACTGGAGACGGCAATGGAGACGATGGACAGCTTACTCCTCTGACCCAGTTCTGCCGTGACTTTTCGCTACCGCATGACGTTGAGAGTCTTGATGACTCGGGCTTCTTTGATGATTATAACCAAGATTATAACCAGGGGTCCTATGCTCAGATATCTGGGTAGTGCAAAGGGTGGATTGTGTGTGATGCAATGGCATCTTGTTAGAATATATAATGTATGTATGAGGGTAAATGTCAGAAGTATTAACACGACTAAGATATGATATCATGTTAGATTAAATAAAAAGATCATTTTTTAGATATACTATATATCATTTACAATTTATATAAACACACGTAGGAAGTAACCCTCCCAACCATTCTTCCATCATCCATCCATCCATCCATCCATCGTATTTTCAAATTCGCATATCTTCGTGAATAATTCCCAATTCCCAATTCCCAATTTCCTTATTTGTCTCATTTTCCCCTATCAAGGAAAATGGGCAAAATCTGACCGGGAGCGAAGCGCCCAGGCGGATCTGAGACGCTTCGTCGTCTGACGGACTTCCTAATTTGAATCTTCGAATCTTTGAATCTACGGCTAAACTCCGCCCCAGCAACCCCATGGGCGACAACAAGACACCACATTGGCCGTCGTCGGACCTGGACGAAGGGGGCAGGCTTGCCAAGTCGAAGGAACGAACGCTTGACAACGGATCGCGCGACAACCGCGAATCCCACGGACGGTCGCGGCGAAACGTCGCGCCGACAGAGGCAAAACGACGTCGTTCCCATCATCGACATAATCCCTAGTTCAACGAAGTACGACTCCTCCTTGCCTTACGGAGTTCCGTATGTGCATGCATGCACACACGGAACTCCTCTATCCAGGATTCTAGGTAGGTAGGTAGATGTTCATTCGTTGCTAGGGGGGCACGTGTCTACTAGATATCATGAAAACTCCAAGAGCAGTTGTCAGACTGTCAGTGTCTGTTCAGCAATTCCGCTCCAATCCACTTTTTATTCCTTGGATTCTCGCTGTCGAGAACTACAAGTATGTCCGATTCAGTTCATCCCAAATTTTCGTTGGCATCAGTGCTCCCCCTTTTCTCTCTCTTCTCTGTACTGTTTACCAGTACAAACCTCTGAAAGATGCGGTCTCTTGGGCCCATTTGGGGGGCAGGAGCCATTATGTCTCTGTTGGCAACGGCTAGCATTGCCGCCTCGATCCCTACTCTACGACCGGATGATCCGAGTATCATTCGCTCCGACGCTCTCAGCGAAGGAGATGCGTCTCTCATACCCCGCGCTAACATCGGGATCTCACTTCGGATTATGCCTCTCGGTGATTCTATTACATGGGGTAATTTGAGCAGTATTGGCAATGGCTATCGAGGAGAACTTGCAGCATACTTAGATTGGACCAACCTAGACTTTGTGGGGTCTAAGATAGGGGGCCAAATGGCCGATAACGACAATGAAGGCCACTCAGGCTCATTTCTTGCGGATATCAAATCATACGCCCTCCTATCCGTGGCAGCACGGCCTAACGTGATCCTCATTCATGCTGGGACAAACGATATGGACCTCAAGACGTCTCCACAGCCCCCGGGCGCTTGGCAGCTGTTATTGATGAGATTCTTGATAAGTGTCCTGATTCAGTGGTTTTAGTGGCCCAGATTATTTTCTCCACCGACCTTGATTTACAGACCCGGAGCGACAAATACAAATTCGCAATAGCAGACTTAGTCAATGAGCGACAGAGTGCTGGTAAACATGTGATGGCAGTCGATATGAGCACGCCTCTCACTAGGAGTGATCTAGCAGATAAGAAGCATCCGAATGATAGCGGCTATAAGAAGATGGCGCGCGCTTGGTATGATGCCAGTGTGAAGGCGAAGGATGCTGGTTGGATCAAGACGCCCGTTGAGCCTGCAGATGGCGGCATCGGCATTGGCATCGGCACCGGTATCGGTATCGGTGGAGGAGGAACCTGCGAGGGCTCGAATTGGATTAAGCAGGGGCAAGTTGCAGATCTTGTTAGGATCTGGGCGCCCCAAGGCCAAGTCTCTCCCGGAGTCGTTGGGGCTACTCGTGACAGACTGGTTGGTATTTGCGGATATTGAGGGTGCGTACGATATCAAAAGTTGTAACATTCGTTGCTAATCTTTATTCTGTAGGTGACGGATTTGACGACTACCTGGTTGTCGCCGATGATGGATCTGTCAGAGCCTGGCGCAACGCTGGCAACATCCCCGAGGCTGGCAAACCCCACAAATGGGAGGAACTAGGCACTATCGCCGCCGGTGTAGGCGAGGCGGGGTCCAAAGTCCGATTCGCCGACATTGATGGAGACGGCCGTGCTGATTATCTCGTGGTGTATGACGGTGGAGCAGTGAAGGCCTGGCGAAACACGGGGAACATCCTCTCTAGCACTGGACGCAAATTTGAAGAGTTGGGAACCATTGCAACAGGGGTGGGGGAGCCAGGGTCTAAAGTCCGCTTCGCAGATATTGACGGCGATGGCCTCGCTGATTACTTGGTTTTGTACGACCAAGGGTCTCTGAAAGCGTGGAGAAATACTGGGAATCTAAACAAAGGTAGCGGGAAGAATTTTGAAGAATTGGGCGAAGTTGCCGCTGGGGTTTCCGGGGTATCAGGAGCAAAAGTGCGACTAGAAGACTTTGATGGTAGCCACCTTCCTCCTACAGAAAGACAGGATATGCCTCTAATAGTGTTTCTAGGAGATGGTCTCGCTGATTATTTAGTCCTATACGACGGCGGAGGGATGAAGGCCTATCGTAACACCGGCAACATGAATAAGGGCAGCGGCGGAAACTTCGAAGATATAGGAGAGATTGCAGGTGGTGTTAGGCGTATCAGGCGACTTTGTCCAATTTGGAGATCTGAATGGTGATGGCATGATCGATTATTTGGCCGTCTCTGACACTGGAGCTGTAGATGCTTGGCTAAACACTGGGCTGACCGAGAGAGGCGCCAGAGTACGATTTGCGGATCTGAATGGAGACGGAAGAGACGACTTTTATACTAGTCTCAAAAACCGGAGGTGTGAAAGCCTGGCTGAACGCTGGTGGGAACCCGCAGACCTGGACAGAACTCGGGGACATCAGCCCAGTAGTTGTGGATGCTACACTCGAGAAGATAGCATTCGCCGACATGGACGGCGATCGACTCGAGGACTTCCTTCTAGTCTATAGCGGCGGCGCTGTTAAAGGCTGGCGCAACAATGGGAATCTAAATTCAGGAACCGGTCCTAACTGGCAAGAACTTGGAGTGATCGCAACCGGTGTAGGCGCAACAGGCGACAAGATCAGGTTTGCTGATGTAAACGGTTTGTCTCCCTACGATATTGAATTTGTTTGCACAGCTAATTAGGTTCTCTGTACGAAAGGGGACGGCATAGCTGACTACCTCGTGGTATCGGATAGCGGCTCCGTGGAAGCATACATTGGTACAGGTAACGTCATGAATGAGGGGAGGAACTCTAACAAGTTAGGAGTAATCGCTGCCGGGGTTGGGGCTCCAGGAGAGAAGGTGCGATTCGAGGACGTCGATGGTAAAAGTCTCAGTCATTGAATTGCGATCACCAGTGCTAACTTTGCTTGGTAAACAGGAGACGGGCTCGCCGATTATCTCGTCGCTTGGGATGGGGGTTCTGTCGAAGCCTGGCGCAACAATGGAAACTTGGAAACCCGGCCAGAACTCCCTAGCTGGGAGAAACTTGGTGTGATCGCCGCTGGAGTCGCGAATCAGGGGCGCGTGGTATTTGGAGATCTGAATGGTAAGAAGAACATTAGAAGAGCACTCATTAGAAGAGCGTGCAGCGCTAATCATGAGTTTCAAAATAGGAGATGGGAAGGCGGACTACCTGTCTGTTGATCCTACTACAGGGACTATTAATGCCTATATCAACAACTGCGCAGGCACTGCAACTCCAGATAGCGGAAACGGCGGTGGCGGTGAAGATGGCAGTAACGAGAGCGGTAACAATGGAGTGGATAGTAAACTTCCTCAACCAACCGGAACCATAAAGGTCCCGGTGGATTATTGCGCGAAAAACAATGGTATGTGGATATCCTGAATAGGCTTCCTTCCTCCTCCATAACTTTGAGTAACGGTATTCTTGCTTTTACAGCCGGCACGAGGGAGGCATGGAAAGAATCCAAAACCGACGAATATCTTAATACCTGGTGGACTGGCCATCCGGACCAGACGAACCTCGCTGTTAATTTTGGTCACAACTGGGGCTTGGGCGAAAGCTTCCGCTGTTCCATCCCGACCTTCTGCGAGGCACCGCTATGCAATGCGCTACTTCCGCAAGACAACAACACGATCAACGGCTGTATGATCCTGGAATCCTTCCAGAACCTTAACCACTTCATTGTAAAGCTGCGCGATGCCCTGTGGCTGTCTAACAACCAGTATAGCACCTTGCAGGTAGCATCGGGCAAGACTTTGAGCCCGGCCGCCAATCGAAGGAACTGGCAGCCGTAGAAGGCTTGAGTGCCTTGACCGCCATTATCGCGGTTGTGACGGCATGGATGGGACCGATGACGACCGCGGGAAATGTGGCTAGAGCCGCAGCCAGCAGTTTTAAGGATGTGTTCGCAGCTGGGGCGCGCAGCATTACTGCCACACTACAGGGCAGCGACATCACTTTATCGAATATCGCCGAACAGGAAGAAGCCGTGCATTCGTTCTTTGGTGTCAACATGCGGACGCTCGAGACAATGAACACTGAGCTAATGGGACGGGGCAAGCAAACCGGGAAAGACAGTCTAGAGGCTCAGATTCCCGATCTTCTTGCGGGCGGCCATTGGGTCGACTACAAACAAAAACAAATCCCAACATTAAACACGGACCTTGCGTTCCCAAAAGTCTCACAGGAGGATACCTCGGATTGGCTCTTTAAGGTCTTGCTGGGCAATCTGATCAACTCGATCTGGAAGAAGCAGGGCGTTTGGATCACAGCGCTGAAAATGACTCAGGAGGAATGCGAGAGTAATTGGCCTGGCAACGGCGACCATCGCCTCAAGCTCTGCCAGAACGGTAAAGGGTATTTTCTGCAGCGGATTTTTAATAAACACAATCTCGTGGGCGATGATGACTGGACGGCTGTCCTGCCGCAGTTCTGGGGCCAGATGGAAGAGAAATACCAGATCACGCCTATGGATGCGATGAAGAGCTCCGTCGCGGCCTTCGATGCGGGTGGGTTCGAATTCAGGGCCGAGAGCATCATAGATGGCATTTTTGAGAAGGGCGGCAAGATAGAGATAGCGGACTTCCCGGGGATTTTCACCTTGCCAATCTGCGATTTCGAAACGACAACTTGGGTTATTGATAAATCGTTGGGGGCGGCTATGGAGTGGATTGAAAAGCCGGGCTTCAGCTGTCTCAATGATGTTGGGACAGGCGCGTGAGTTTTAGAACGTTAGACGGAATTCGAAAAGAGATGTAGCTAATGCGATTCATACTAGGGATTGTCTCTGTCAAACGACAAAAGACAAGAACGGGAAATTCTTCAGGGACTTCTTCCCTGAACACCCGAAATGTTGATGGTTTGGACACTGTTGCAGAGGGATGGTTCGGGAGAATGAGAAAAGAGTGAAAGGAATGGCAGAACAGGGACAGAATATTACAACATCTTAGGCCGGATCACGGAGCAATGCATTGTGTGGCTACAACCGCTTATAACTACCTCTTGCTTGTGTTGCGCAGTCCGAAGAGCCGCAGTAACAGTGTTATGATGAATCACGCACACCGGCGTGTCTCAGAGCAATCAGTTTCCTCTGCCCTTTCATATCAGATAGACGCGAGCTTCGACTTTAACAACTAAGCTTGGTTAGATTCAGCTCAGTTGCTGGCCTCTCGCACGTTATTGTGCTTATTAGATACGCTACAGATCTTTTCCAGGAGCTGTCCATCGTGAGCAGCACTATGGAGAGTGGCCATGCCTACGTCGCTAGCATGGGGAACTCTCAGAACTTGAACTCTCAGTCTCAGAAGTCTTCGCAGACATATCAACTGCGAGAGTCAACCGATTCGAACTTAGTTGTATTGCTGCTATAATATCCAAAGCAGTCTTAGAAGTCACACAAGTAGACACTTACCCTACATACTTTTAAAGTTACTATTAACACTTTGTAGAGTGTAGAAGGCTATTATATTATTATAAATAGACTAATAAAATACAAGTACTTTATGTCTTATTATAAATTAAGTAATGCTATTTATTTAATATATATCTTCATTAAGACCATTATTACTATAAATTACTAAAAGAGATGATTTTAAATGAGGATAATTTATTTGCTTTACAATTCTAGAAATTACTTATAGTATAATTATGCTCACTATGTTTGTTTTTCATCTTCAATTTACCTACGCATCCACTGGAAGAATTCAGTAAATTATTTAATTCTGCACTCAAAATTATTCTATAACCATGCAGCCAGAAAAGCTGATACACGTGACCACTCATAATCATAAGTATTCCAGGAGTGTCTTCTATCCGTCAAGAACTCCAATATCTACTTCTTCTGCTCCTCCTCAACACTCTTCTTGATCCCTTCAACAAACTGCTTGACTGCTTCTCCGCCCTGAGCATACATAGCTCCGTTGTCAAGCCTGATTCTCAAAGCCTCGGCGACACTCGGTAGCCCACCCTGCCTTATTGCCATCGTCAAGCTGCCCATACTCTGGCTGAATTGAGGACTGTGGAGGACCTTCTTCAGCGTCGCTCTCTTTTGTGATGTGCTGAGAGCCTCCAGAGCTGCTTGTGCGGACGCTGCAGTTGGTTCAACCATGCCGTCGATCTGTGCACTCGATTCTTGAGCCAACAGTAAAACTGTCGGAGGAAGGTAGCTGAGCAAATTATCGAGTTGTGCCTCGGTAGCATTGTTAATGACTGGGATGGTCGTTGATGTCGTGAGGAGGTCTGAAAGCGTCGTGTATTGGTCCACTTCAGGTAGTTGCTGGCTAGCTAGTTGCTCGCTGCCGCGCAGAGACGCGAGGAAATTGTTGACCGCAGTCTGTGCATCTGTTGGTGCCGCTGCTGTGAATGGATCTAAAGCTGCACTACTATTTGATGTTAGGTTCGACTATCAGAAATGTGCAAAACTCAAGAGACTGAGAAATAGGCTTGGCCATGACGATCAGAATAAGCAGAATCGCGGTAAGAGACGTTTGGTGCAATCAGATTTAATAGCATAACGATCTAGAAGTACATGCGAGGTCCTTCAAAACGCCACACCCGCTCGTTGTCTTTTTCAACGTCACCAAACGCCTCTCACTCTTCGCAAATGCTCGATCGATCAATGCTAGCGACTCCTATACAATACAATACAATGCAATGAATGTGACCTACGCTCGTCCACCATCAGCTCCTCCTTCCCTTGCTGACTCGCCCTCTTGACGAATATCCCCGCCGGTGGCATCTGTTCCTGCGCCGCCACTGCTACCCTCGTGGTGCTCCGATGGGTCACCATGGCCTTCGATATCCTCCATTGTCTCGTCCTCGTCACCTCCATTTCCTGGGCCTTGGAACTGCTCCAGCTCGCTGCTAACATTGACATCCTCGCCTTGAAGTAATGAATCGACAATTTGACCAATCTTGAGATCGCGAGGCGAGAACCAGCTTGGGTTGTTGTCGATGGATTGAGGCTTCGATTGCAGCCAGAACAGATGACGTTGGGAGGATGAGGAGAATTTGAGGACAAAGATGCGTCCATTCGTTTTCGATGTTGGCTGGTCGGTAGTCTTGTATTCGTATGGGATAAAGTGGCCGTCGGTGGGGATCATCATCAAGTCGAGCTCGGGGTCGTCGAGTGCTGCAGTCCGTGGTCGCCAGCAGAAGTGAATCAGATCTGATCTGTTAGAGATAGTACTGTATTGGATTGGTAATGGCCATACCATCCTCGGAATATAGATAGATGTATCCCTTCGTTTCTAACGGCTTGACCTTGTAAGGCTTGCTGGATGTCTGGAGCTGGTCAACAAACGCGCATCAACTATTTGCTGGAGAGAAAGATCTCACGTCGACCTCGCACTGTCCCGCCTTGAACGTGATTATCGGTTGAATAACAGACATTGTGAAGGTATATTGGTTGTTGATCTGCGATGGCGGACTTCAAGAACGACGAGAGCTATGAGATCGTGGTCGTTCGTCATGGGAGCTCCACCTTGGGGATGGAGAGGCAAACGACAGCTCTAGTGAAATCCGCCGCTAACGTAATCAACCACAGCCTTGTCTTGTCCTGAGGCTGAAACTGTTGGAATCGAGGAATCCATCGCCTGAGCCACAAGTCACATGATTTGCCCTGGGGAGCCCGAGCACTTGCTCATTTTGCGACACGCAAATGCATAACCCTACAAATTTAAGCGAAAACTTTAGGGCATGCTAAAACTCTACGAGAGTCGCGACAAGCCGTGTGTACTCCAGGCCAGACGACAAATTCAAGACGACAACACTCAACGAACCGATACCCAACGACCATACCGAATCGGTTCTTCGTCCAAGATGTCGGCAACTCAAGAGAGTCAGAAGAAGACCTTCGGAAAGTCGACGAGAGAGATCCCCCACCACAGCCAGAAGGCCAGCAAATGGTACCCGGCTGAGGATGAGGCCCAGCACAAGAAGGTGCGTTACAATCACAATCCGGACTCGAGATCGCGAAGAGGCATGCTGCGGAGTTTGAATCTTGGAATTGAAGGATGTGACGTCTGTGGTCGTTGTGCGATCAGGGCTATCAGGGTTACGGGCCCGAAATATCAGAGTCAACAAGCAGCGTCACATCTGGGAATATACAAGAGACGCAGCGCCGCAGGATGCAAGAGGAAATAATGGCTAACAGAGAACCTACAGGTCCGCAAGTCCATCCGTGCTTCCGCTCCTCGCTCTTCCCTCGTCCCCGGCACCGTTCTCATCCTCCTCGCTGGTCGTTTCCGCGGCAAGCGTGTCATCCTCCTGAACAACCTCGACCAAGGTGTTCTCCTCGTCACCGGCCCATTCAAGGTCAACGGTGTCCCAATCCGCCGTGTCAACGCCCGTTACGTCATCGCCACATCTTACAAGGTCGATATCTCCGGTGTCGACTCCAAGAAGATCGAGGAGATCTCCGGCGCCAAGTACTTCGCCCGTGAGGCTTCAGAGAAGAAGTCTGGAGAGGCTGAGTTCTTCAAGCAAGGCGAGAAGCCAGAGGTATGATTTTTGGAATAAGCCAGGATAGGAGTAATGGAGATGCTGATAACTATACAGAAGAAGCAGCCATCTTCCAGCCGCGCCGCCGACCAGAAGGCCGTCGACAAGGCCATCCTTTCCACCATCAAGAAGGAGCCTTTCCTCGTCAGCTACCTCGCCTCCACTTTCTCCCTCCGCAAGGGTGACAGACCACACGAGATGGCATGGTAAATGGAGAGAATGTTTGTTGGGCGTGGCAGTGGTATGAGGGAATCGCTTTATTAGTGCTCGCAATTGGGCCTTGATGGGGCATCGGTCAACAATTGGTGGGCGCTTTGTATTCAGACAACTTCAACGCATCAAAGACATTACAAAGCATTCCAAAATCATGTTTGGCTCGAAAGTGTGATGTGATGGGTGTACTGATGGGATCGTGAGATTATGGAGTTTGTTCTGATGTGGAAATGGAGTGGTCAAAGTGGTTATTGACATACAGGTAGCGCAAATCGAAAGCCTTCCACAAGGTATATGCATTATATTCGATTCGCCATGATGTGTTGTTTCCAAGTTAGCATACAGCAGCTCAGGGCCAATAAATCAAATATAGACTCTCGCCCTACGTCAATTGTCAGAAACAGACAAAGATTATATCACGAAACGGAAACACAGCACACTTCATCCACATATGGTTCCAGCACTTAGAGTTACCAGAGGCACATCCCGCAGTTACCCGAGCACCACACAGCTGCCTCCATTCGTCTCATCCCAGTATCAAAAGCCCAAGACGTCACCCTCCCCGCTCTCCCTTTTCTCATCCTATATGCGTATTGGTCTGGTCCATTTCCTGTCTCGCTGTCCGGTACATACCAGTGCCCTATCTTCCTTGCGCTTCGAGGCTCGCTTTCACAGAACACCCTAGTCTCACGAACCCAGCCGCAAGATACAACAGCAAGAAGAGTAACAGCGGGAAGAAGGCACGGGATATGAGGTAGATATTGATGATGACAAGCTATTCAGTGATACAAAAAAAAGCCGGGGTGGTATTTCACGATGTCAGATAATTTATTTGGCTCGATTGACACGTCTGATGGACGGCTTGAATATTGCCAGATCTGCAGGCTAAAGCATGAGAAGGGATGATAAAATTAACCTTGGTTTTCTTCTGCAATCCATATTTTCGAATTTGTGCACATATTTATACAGTGCCTGCACTGAAGGAAAGCTCAAGATCGCCTTATTGCTTTTTCTGATTGATGATGCTGTGGGGTATTTCATGTCTTTTAGGTTTGCTCTTTACCCAGTTGCGATACTCAAACGGTCAAGTAGCAAGTCATAAAATCAGAAGTCAGTTCTATTAACTACTTTTCTACGAAACAAATTCAAAACTAAATCAGATCAGATGCACTGAGCAACCAGATCTACCATCTAGCAAACCCTTCAGTCAAATTCTTGACCTTTATGTATGCTGCAACAATCCGCATAACAATTCTGGTCTGAACAGTCTAATCAGTGCTGTCCTTAAACCAGCAAATTGAGCGAGTCTTCCATCACAATTGCGAGTAAAGAAGTAATTCGCCATCCTGGAGTGTAGACCCTGAACCAAGATGTATTTGATCCAATCTAGCGCTCTGCGAGACAGCTTAGGTTTGGACAGCACCGGATTGAGAAGACTCCCCTGCTGGAGCAGTTGCCTGTCCAGCAGATTGCAGCTGAGACATCACATTGCCCACCATTGCGGCCGGCTGCGAAGGGTTTCCCTGAGACTGTCCTGTATTACTGCTTTCTGCCACCGTTTCCTTGGGCTTAACATGAACCATGTCGATAAATACCAATTCCCCATCTTTCGCAACGCCCTTCCCAAACCCACGCTCCATCTTTCTTGCCCACTGTCTATCCCCAGCAAAGCGATAGCTCAAGACTCCCGCTACCGTGAGTTTCTTCAGGTTTCTTGCGCTGAAATCAGACTTCAGAGCTCCAAGCATGTTGTCTTTTAGAACGGCCATAGGCACCTGGATATTTCTTCGGGCCGGGTCAGATAACATGCGAAAATCGAGAAAGACCGTCTCGAGCCCCGAGGATTCGCCGAAATTGAATTTGAAAGGCCACATACAGATGGTCCAATTCGTATTGTCCACGTAGTGATCGCCAGGATTCGTGAGGACTATGTGTTTCAGGAGGTGACGGCAAAGGATTGGCATGGCGACGGGAGGAGAGAATAGGTAATCGAGATGTTTATAATTGACTTTATCATTGTATGACAGTTGGCGATGGAGATAGTTGCTGTTGTCCGCCTTCTTGCCTTCAATCCGTTTTATGGCTAAATCATCGCCGGGAGAATTCTCTGGCCAGGCGAAAACCATGGGTTCCGTGGAATAGAATGCCCGCAGACAGATTTTACGTGTGTATCGGTTTATGTGTAATGCGATTGGCGGTCTCGGAAAGAGGACTTGGAGCCCATGGCAGCCTTCGGCACATGACTTGGTGTGTTTGCAGAGATTCCAGCCCCGACAAAATTTATGAGAGACGCAGCGCTGTCGAGGAAGCATGAAAAGCACTATTTTGATAAAAATCTCGAAGGGTAATACTGCCGCATAGGGCGCAATACCAGCCATCTCTTCGCTCAATACGACGGCTTCCTGCTTTACATTTCCCTGGCTGCGATGGGTTTTGGTGTACCATGGCTGCTTTGGTTCGAGACTACCTTCAAGCTTCTTTGGTGGATGATAAGATCCTTTGCAGAGAGGCCGATTATTGAAAGTCCTGGACACCGTCACAAGTTGCGTGGCAGGTTTGATGACATTGTTGGGAGCCATGGTGGATGTGAAAAACAGAATAGTATGATGCTGATGACGGCGAACGGCGACGGCGAGGGGAAATCGGCGCGCGAGATCGTACAGCTAGATACCATAGAAGCTTGATTGAAGTACGCGTAGTCTAATTCTAATCAAGCTGCGTGATATTGAGCTGGCGACGCATATCAAGGCTCAAAGGAGGAATCATGCGTGAAAGATGAAAAAACGAATGCTGAGTGTGCATTTATAATGCATATTGACGGCCAATGTGAAGAGAGAAAAAAGTAAAGAAATAGGACAGAGACAAGAATGGCAATTTGGATGGAATCGTTAGTACAAACCTTACAGGGACAGAGAGGGGATTAGGTTTCCTTGGTGAGAAGCCCAGAGCGTGGGATTGCTTGAAGAGTGAGCTGAAGCCGATTTTTAATAAACCTGCAGAATATTCAGTTATTGAGATATTAGAACAATAAGGCGAATACTGCCGCATTACTAAATTAAGATGCTTCATTGATGAGAGGAGAGGGCGATGACGGGTTTTGGAAGTTGGTGATGTCTTCGGCTGTTGAGAAGGGTATACTATCACGTGATACCTATCGACGCTAGTCCGAAGACGACTAGCGAGAACCTTGCATCAATCGCATCGCGATTTTGAGCTCCAGGACGCGACAAACTGAGCCCAGGTGAAGTTGAAGAGAGCACCTTCGCAACCCCCCGTGGCTTTTCACTTCAACCCTTCAGAAATTATACAACCTGAGCGCACAATACGCAAAAGCGTGTCGACTTAGCTAATCAACGACGTCGAAACTGCAGGTTCCGGCTCCCTCAAATTGCAGTTTCCCAAAGTCCCCCAAGGGCACAGCTCGTGCCTCCGACGACCACCAGGCCTTTCGAGTCTCGGTCTCATGCGCAACGAGGCACAATGACCGCCAAAGCACCACCTCAGGCTTTTATTTCCAGCTACGCCCCTCGACTCCGAACCTACGCAAACTCACTTCTCACACCGATCATTCAACCTACCGCAGCCCTTGCGACGCCTTTATCAAGAACAACCAAGCGAGGCACAACAGCCATCAACTATGCTGAAGACGGCTTCGAAGATTATGATGAGGACGACGACGAGGGAAGACGAAGACCAACGGGTCTGCGGAGTTTAAGGAGGGAGGAGAGCACACAAGCAAAGCTAGATGTCGCAGACAAGTATGGAAAGGAAGCGGCGGAGCCAGTTGACGTTCAAGGCGTATGGCGCGAATGGATGGGAAAGTCTCGATCCGGGAAGGCAGACCTGCAGACACACTCACAGGCTGCGTTACCTCTGACGCTGATCCCGATTCGAATTGACGTCGATATTCCTGCATTCGTCCCGCAAGCGCCACTTCCTTTGCCTTCAGGCGCAGCATATAACAACATCGACCCCTCATTGCCAGTCTATCGTACTCCAGAAATGACGGTACCATATCGGCTTAAAGATATTTTCTTGTGGAATCTTCACGAAACCTTGACCACGACCGATCAATTTGCGCAATGCATGGTACAAGATCTGGACCTGCCAAATCGTCAGGGTCTAGCAATGGAGATCAGCAAACAAATTCGCACACAGCTCGAGGAGTATGCCGGAGTCGCGCTTCACCCTCTATTCCACTCCCAACAAACAGCAGCGCTCAACGGAGCGACCATAAAAACCATTCAAGCCAGTGGTTCGCGAGACCACTCCGCAACCCCCGCAGTCAGTGGGCATGGCACTCCTCTACCTCAATCGCATCTTCCAACCAACGGATTCTCCACGCCTGTCAAATCTACGACTCAAGAAATTACGGCTTCAGCAGCAGCAATACCTCAAGAATCTGATGATTATAATCCAGACGATACATATCGCTGCATCATTACGTTAAACATCAATCTTTCTAATCACCTCTACACTGACAAATTCGAGTGGTCGCTACTACATCCGCCAGGAACGGCCGAGATTTTCGCAAAGCAAACGTGCGCAGACATGGGATTGTGCGGCGAATGGGTTCCAGCCATGACGCATGCCATCTACGAAGCCGTGCTGCGCCTCAAGAAGGAAGCATGTGAATCCGGTGGTCTAGTCGGCGGCTATGGCGGCGAGATACCGAACGAAGCAGTCCACGGTCTCGAGGCTGGGTGGAGATACGATAATGAGCATCTTGCAGATGAATGGGAGCCTAAAGTCGAAGTTCTCAGCAAGGAGGAAATCGAGAAGAGGGAGGGAGACCGCGAGCGCCAAATTCGTCGCATGCGGAGAGAAACAGCGAGATTCTCGAGTAATACGGGTATGCTAGGCGGAGTACCGCAGGGTACTCCAGGTGGATACTTTGATATTCCGGATACTGAGGAGCGGATGGGAAGAGGTGAGAGGAGCAAGAAGAAGCGGCGATTTAGGAGTCTGAGTCCCTTGGGGAGATCGGGCACGCCGGGCGGCAGAGGCACACCTGATACGGGAACTGGACCGGCGGGCTATGGCGGAGGGGTCACTCTGAACGATTTCGAGAGGGGCACGTGGAGGTGTGCGCACTGCAGGGTCTGGGGAACGGCGGTGTGGGCCGTGAGGGATGGGCCTGCGGGACCGAGGGTATGCACCTTCAACGCTTCACCTTGGGCCATGCTCACTGCTAACCTTGCACAGTCACTCTGCAACAACTGCGGCTTCCTCTTCGAACGCGATCGCAAACTGCCTGGATGGGCCAAGGACCTGCACAAGACCGATCTACGAGCTGCCGATTATCGATAGTCGCTGCGTTGGATCTCTCGTGATTTCATTTCGTTTTTTGTGTTATGAAGGGTCATTACTGGGGTCGGTTTTATTATGGTGGCGCGTTGGGAGTTGACATTGGATGGTGGGTGGTGCTAGGGTGAACTTCAAGTGTGCATCCAGGCGCGATGAGTGTTATATTGGAGGAGAGAGATCTTGGAAGTGGCACAGAAAGGGCTGCAGTAGGATGTTGGATGTTGCACGGATCGAAGGCCGTAGAGTCTTCAATGTACTTGTACTACAACAACGCCACAGCATTATAGAGAACAATAGGAGAGTCACGTGTTCTGGAGAGTTCATGGATGTAATAATGCAGGAGAGGATGGATTGGAGAAGACGTCACCCAAATGCAAGCTCTTCTTCTTCTTCTTCTTCTTCTTCTTCCTCTTCTTCTTCTTCCTCTTCTTCTTCTTCCTCTTCTTCTTCTTCCTTTCTTCGCCTCTACCCTTTCTCTTCTCTCCTAGGCTGGTGATTCGCACTTACTTGTAATCTGTAATCTGTAATCTGTGATGTCTCAGGTCAAGAAGTGACGTGACGTTGATATTGTCCCAGCCAGCCAAGCCAAGCGAGCACCGCAGAATAATTCGAATTATCGGAATACTCCGCATAAGGTAAGTACCTGGCATGACGCTAGAAGGAACAATAGGAAGGATCAACGACTCAACAATAAGCCATGGAAGGACAGTCAACGACTCAATAGACGCCCCCCCCTCTGCACCTCCAGCTGCTCTAACCGCTTCCGAATAACAATAGGAAGACGAAAATTCTGCAGTGAATAGCGCCATGGATGCCATGGATGCACTCTAACACTATAACAGTGGGAGTGGGAGAGTGCATTAATTAATTACAATACTAAGGAATCGCCAGCCCGACTCCTGAGCCTGGATGGGGGTAACAATAGAAGGCCTCAATAGGAGTGTAGCGCTGCACAATGTTAGGGGCCGTTAGGATTGTCGACATGTGAGTGTGTGCTGTGTGCTACGTATGTCTATATCTACAATGCATTCCCGACCTCCTCTCCTGCTTCTTCTTCTCTTCTTCTTCTCTTCTTCTTCTCTTCTTCTTCTCTTCTTCTTCTTCTTCTTCATCCTCCTCTTCCTCTCTTCTTCTTCTTCTTCTTCTTCATCCTCCTCTTCCTCTTTTCTCTCGTCATTGTTCAAGAGCAGATCTGATATCTGATATCTGCGAGAGCTCTTGAAATCTTAATATCTTCCCTTCCTCTTGCTCTTATTACTTACTCCTCTTATTACTCACTCTACCCCTCATATCCTGCTGCAAACGCTCAAAAAGTATAAAGCTTCACATCAGCTTTGTCGTTTGTTGCTTCGGCACAGCAGCAGAACCTCAAACGGGGATCTGCATCCTACAGAGCCTCCGCTCGCTCCATTCATTTCCAGCTTCATCCAGAAGGAACCCTCTTCAGGCACCACGTCATCTCAGTCGCCAACACCTCAAAGCCGAAGCGAACCTTCTTTCCACATTCGGCGCGCATCACCTACCTATCTACCATGGCCATCCCACCCTCCAAATTCTTCAAGGACCTCAACACCTCCTCCATCACACCCGTCACCAACACCTCCACTACCGCTGCTGCCCAGAATTCAACCAACACACCAGCGGCCCTCGACATCCCCACACCATCCACAACCCCCCCACCAGCCTACACCCACGGCATGCCTCCCCCAGGGATCTTCCACAACCCCTACGACGCCCGCAGCCCCTTCCCGCCGCCCGGGCCCCTCTACCCTGCCTTCCCCATGCCCGTGCCCAACGCGCTCGGTCTCGTTGCGGCGCCCTACGCGAACATGCCCAACTACGGCGTGCCCAACGGCCTTCGCGCCTACGACGACGGGGACAATGACCACGACAGCGAGGCGCCCGAGGCGAAAACCATCTATCTGCACATCTCGTGCCCGATCACCGTCAAGGGCAGCAACAACCGCGTGCATCTCAGCCCCGTGGTGACGGCGACGAAGGTGGCGCAGGCGGTCGTCAGGGCGATCAGGGAGGCGAGTATGTGTCAGGGCGGGGTGCCGATGATTGATGAGGATGGCGTGCCGAGGGGCGTGGACGTCAAGGTCGATGCGCCGGTGACGGTCGAGGGGGACGGGAATGTGGTTGGTGAAGCCCAGGCGGTGCGGGAGGGTGAGGGTGAGAGCGAAGAGGGAAAGGGCAAGGGCAAGGAGGACGGGAGAGAGGTTGTGGTTGAGGCCAGGGTGGGTGGGAAGACGGTGATTAAGCGCGAAAGGGAGGATGATGCGGAGGATGGGGCGGCGGGGCGAAGCGGGTCGAAGAGGATGAGGCAGGCTTGATGGACAGGCAAGCATGGGATGGAACGACGTGGCCTGGCTGGCTGTACATGTACTGGTTGTCGGGGATGCTGCATTGAGGACGACGACGAGGAGTTGTGGAGACTTTGGCGCTGGCTTTACGTTTATGACACGTCGCTTTCGACGTGCATGATTTTTACGACCCGGGAAGGAAAAGGGCGGAGTTTTGAGGATGGTGGACTTATCCTTATAGACCTTCATGGCTGGCCGTCTCGGTGTGTGGCGGCGGGGGCCGAGGTAATAGCTATCGCTACTCAGATTATTCAATGCAATTTAGTCAAAAACTCCAACTCAAGAGTTGGAGTTGCTAAGAAATGAGTTGAGTTTGAGTTGTGTATTGTTGAAACTCATGAGTTTCTTAAGTTTTAGTCACATAGCATCACGTGACTTTATAGTAGATTTATTAATATATTAATTCTTTATTTTAAAGGAATTCTAAGGTATTAAAGGAATTATAGGTTAAATTTAAGGAAAGATGGGTTATAATATACATCTTATCATATCTTATTGTAATTTAATTAGATCTAATCTAAGCCTAAACTTACAAGAGTAATTACTAGGATTAATTAGGTCAGCTTAGCATAACGTAAGTAACTTGAGTAACCTGTGAGTTTTTGAGTTTCAGTTTAAATAAGGGCTATAATTCAACTAATGAGTTTGAGTTGACCCTAAAACTCATGACTTAACTCGAGTTGAGAACCCCGTCACCAAGCCTAAAGAGTACTAGTATTTCTCCTGAAGTGCACATCTTATAGCCGCCCACGAGCTGATAGCCTGATGGGTTCAGGGGATTCAGGGCTGCGCACTTGCGCAGCCACAACCAACACAACAGGGGCGTATGCAGATGCTACCTATCAAGTCACCGTTTCAGACAAGGAGGGTACAAGGAAGGTACAAGTGCAGTATGTGCCTTCTCCTGATGTTGGGTGATCGTCGTTGGTGTTGGTGTTAGTATTTCAAGGGCTGTTTCAATCTGCCTTGCGTTGAAGTTGGTATTTAAATATCGTTGTCTCTCACTTTTTCAGCGAATGAATTTGTTCTGCAGTTTTTATAAAGTTTGCTTTTTCGACGATCAAGGATACCGATTGCTCGGTGTTTCGGTTCTCTAGCACACAATTCGAGTTTCCAATTAGAGCATCTGCCTATTACTACGAGAAGAGCTCGTTGCAACACTCGCCATGGCTTCTTCACCGAGTATTCAGTTGCCATCTATACAGGCGCTCCAGTCTACGGATCAAATGGAGCTTTTGGATATCGTCGATTCTCTTCGCGCTGAAGGTTTGGGCGAGATCACAGCCCTGCCACAATTGATTGTCTGTGGGGACCAGTCCAGCGGCAAGAGTTCTGTATTGGAAGCAATTTCCGGTATTCCCTTCCCCAGAAAAGAGAACACCTGTACTCGATTTGCCACCGAGGTCATCCTTCGTCGAAGCACCGAAACTAGAATATCAGTCTCCATTGTGCCTTCACGAGACCAACAGCAAGCTGATCGAGAACAACTCTCGAAGTTTCGGCACCAATTGAGTACACAAGACGATTTTCCAGCTTTGTTTGACAAAGCTAAAGAGGCCATGTTAAATGGCCCTGGAAAATCATTCTCGAAGGATGTTTTGAGAATTGAATTTTGCGGCCCCTCGCAACCACAGCTCACACTCGTCGACCTCCCTGGACTCATTCATTCACATGTCGAAGCTGAGCTCCAAACCCGGGAAGATGTGCAACTTGTGACAGATTTGGTCTCCGACTATTTGAGGAATCCTCGAAGCATCATTCTCGCCATTGTGTCCGCCAAATACGATATCAACGTTCAGGTCATTCTCAACCGAGCCCGAGAGTTCGATCCACAAGGAACCCGAACTCTGGGAATAATCACCAAGCCGGACACGCTGGTGAAAGGGTCTGAATCAGAGGAAGCCTTCATCAAGTTAGCCAGGAACGAAAGGATCAAGTTTAGCCGGGGTTGGCACGTTGTCAAAAACCTCGATTCGGCGCATAAAGAGACCCTGGAGGCCACGCTTGAGATGCGAGACGCTCAAGAGAAACAATATTTCAAAGATAGCAACTTCAAGAGCTTGTTATCATCCACTATCGGCATTGTATCGTTACGCACTCGGTTGAGCAAAGTCTTATTTGATCAGATTTGCTTCGAGCTACCCCGGCTCGTGAAGGAAATCGAGCAACGGATTTCTACGACGCGATCTGCGAGAGACAAGCTTGGGCCTAGTCGTGCTAAACTTGACGAGCAGCGGGCATTCTTGATTCGACTAAGTCAATCTTTTCAGACGATTTGCCAAGCGGCGGTGCGGGGTGATTACGATCACGATTTCTTCCGCAGTGATGAAAATGCTGAAAGACGTCTCTGTGCAGATTTAATGAACAGACACTTTGAGTTCGCTGAGAATTTGCGAAAGCATGGCTCTTTGTGGAACATTGTTGGACCAGAGATTAGGAACGATCACAGAGGCAAGACTCGCAAAGAAGCTATAAAAGATGCATGCAAGCTTTTAAAGCGCAGTCGTGGTCGAGAGGTGATCCATATCCCGTTTTGTACACTACAGGAAGTAGTAGATATGGACTGGACAGCTAACGAATGTCCTATATAGTTACCTGGTCTTCCGAATCCTCTACTTGTTGGGGAACTTTTCCGTGAATACAGTCGCCCGTGGGAAGGACTTGCTCGGAAACACATCAACAGCGTCTGGGAAGCTACTAAGAGGTTTCTCGAGCTAGTGCTCCAATATCTGAGCGACGATGATGCTCACGAAAAGATACTACGACTCTGGCTCAACCCTATCATGTCGAAGAAACTAGACGCTGCAAACGCCAAACTGGTCGAACTTCTGGAAGTCCATAAAGAACATCCCTTGACTACCAACCATCATTTCTTAGACAATAGGAAGAAACTTCAAGAAAAGAGCGCCCAAGCGCAGCTGCAAGACATGCTGAACAGAAAGTTTAATGAACCCAACCAAAAGCTGTCGGTGGATGACATTTCTCGTCTTATGTCCAATCTAAACACCACCGTCAACCCTGATATGGATATGGTAGCTGCTGAGGATGCGTTCGACAATATGCTCGCGTATTATGAGGTAATTACTGTCTTTTCAAAAATTCTTTCTTCGCTTCATCCGCTCATATTGTTCAGGTCGCAATGAAACTGTTCATGGACAACGTTCCGACATTAGCTATCCAAGCACCAATCATTCGAAAACTTGATGAGGTTTTTTGTCCAACCGCCGTGTCCGATATGACGTCTGAGCTTGTAATGAAGATAGCCGGAGAATCAGAGGACAAGGTTCGAGATCGTGAGGAAATACTCTTGAAGCTAGGCATTTTAGAAGCGGGCGCTCGTGAATGCAAAGAGTGGGCTCTTAGGCCTCAAGCGTGTGAGTTACCTCCGTCGCCTAGATTGCAGAGTGAAGGACTGAGAGTCTAGCTCGTCCTCCACAAATGGATGGCTCGGTAGAGCAGCACGGCCAGGCCGGCGTACGAAGGTCACCTCTAGGGAGAACAGCAAGACGTAAGGGATTTGTCAATTCTGTGTTGAGTGGCAACGAGGAGCCCAAATTTGCAGATCGAGACAAACCGGATGCTCTTGCAAAAAGACTTTCAAATCTTCCTTCAAACTCAAATCCTGTGGGATCCACGTTCAACTCAGGATCTTCGATACCACATAAAGACGCCATCGATGCTGCAACGCTTCCCCAAGCTCCAAAAACAACTGCTACCACTGGCGCTTTTATCTTTCAAAATTCCAATTTAAAAGATTCATCGACAACATCTACCGAGAAACCGTCCGCATTTCCTTCATCTTTAACTGCTTCGACACCGTCAAAGTCGCCTCAGGGGAAAGACGTCATTCAACCTACAAGCTTATTTTCCTCCCCCCCATTTGGTTCTTCTTCTAGCTCCTCGGCCGCAGGCTTATTTTCCTTCCCCGCATCTGGCCCTTCCTCAAGCCCGTCAGCAAAAGTCTCAACTGGAGGTTTTGGAGGTTTCGATACTTTCGGTACTTTCGGATCATCATTATCAACCGCGAGCACTGGATCTGGAAAACCATCACCAGGAACGGCACCTAAGGCGCTGTTCGGAGGAAGTGGCTAGGTTATATTCTGAGTCTATCTTTTTCTGGGTACGCATCGGGCAGCTCAGACTCGAGCAGATCGTCGGCTCGAAGAAGGCTTTGAGGGTTCTCACAATGGGATGTAATCGTTGGTTTTCCTCCAACCACCACTTAGTAGTGAACCGATTATGTTTAGAGTGCCGAGTTAGTTTATAGATTTCGAAAAGTACTGTTTCAAGCCAACGCCAACTCGCTAATCGTCTGGTGACAGGGTAGCACCGAATAATTATTTTGCAACTTGGCAGCCCCTTGAGCCAAACCCGACTCATCTACCTTGGTCAAGTCCATTTTATTTTTCTGGTCATACTGTCATCGAAAGACACGCAAAGATGGAGGTGCTCTACCAGAGCATCACAGCAATGCCACTGTTCGAAAGGTTCTCGTTTGAAGTAGGCGCTCCGCATTTTACCACTTCGCAAAATGACAGTTAAATGGCAAATGTAGGAGCTGCGGCTGTCAGATATCACATATCACAGGCCAAAGGCTGAGGTCGAAGCTTGATAATTGAGATTACTGTTCACGTGCTGGAATGGTCGTGGTCGTGAGGGCGGCTGCATCAAGGCAGTGTCTTGCGAGAAGAGAATTGGGTCATTTTCAAAATCCCATCTCTCTGTTTCTTTCCCGTGATCAAGAAGAGAAGAATGTTATTTGAGTAAGAGTTTATCAAATTAAGTAAACATAGATGATGCGGTACCTGCCTGTCCTCAGCTTGTGGAGTCCTCTTCCTGGTATGAGTACAGGCATGATAATGAGAAAAAGCTCGGCACAGCGCACCTGACGTGGAGATGCTTTCTGTTTCCAATAAACCGAGCTCAGAGAGGGAGAAACCTTAGTCGAACCCTTCTTGTCGTTCTTGACATCCTCCTCATAAAGCTATGAAGGACGGGACAAGACTTGGCCGCATAATGGCAAAATATGGCAAAACTTTCACACACTTAGCCCCGAATATCCGAAATTCATTGTTGCAGTGCTGCCACCTCTGTCGACTACTCCATCTTGTTTGTTGTGCTCCATAGCGGGAGTCTTCGTGGACTGCAACTGGAGATGTCGGCATTACCTCGCTGGGCTTGCATGGTCGTCTAGGGAGGCGCCATGCCGCAACAGTCGCGCGGAAGGTGGGGGTCCGTGCCGAAAGGGCGCTCTCCAGATTGCGGCTGCGAGCCCCTCCGTCATCCATCCTCCGTCATCTGTCCTCCGTCCTCCATCCTCCATGCATCTACTCCAGATATGCGAAGATGCGTCCGCATGTGAGGCCAAACTACTCGACGGATGCATGCAGAACTAGAACAGCACCCCGCTGTAAGTCACAGAAGAAAATCCGAGGACTTTGTGCATATGTGGCAGAAGATCCCTACGCATATCAAACTTATATCATCGGACTGCTGAACTGCTGTGGCAAGGCACAGATCGACCGACACCGGCACTGCCCTGCGTCTCTTCCTCTTCCTCTCCTCTTTCTCTTTCTCAGTCTTTGGTGTGTTCTTTGTTTCATTGGCTCATACGACTCCCTCACTCTCAAGCTTTCGGGCCCTTCTCGAAAAGTCCTTCCGATGCACAGCTGAGAAGCTCCAAATCACTTTCTACTTGCAGATCTGCTTGCAGGCTTGTGTACGACCAAAAGAGGATCTGAATCGTTCGGAACTACAGACCTACATCCCCCCGTTGCTTGCTTGTACAGGCAAATTGAGAAAGAGAGAAAGAGGACCCCTCATAGGCTGCTCCTTCCTCCTTCGTATGGCAGACAGATTGCCAAAAAGCGGTACTCTATAGTCTCTATCACTATGTCACTCTGTCACTCTGTCACTCTGTCACTCCGTCACTCTGTCACTCTGTCACTCTGTCACTCTGTCACTCTGTCACTCTGTCACTCTGTCACTCTGTCAATCTGTCAATCTGTCACTCTATCACTCTATCACTGTCACTTCTGTATCCGTCTCCACATCACCTACCTGATTCTTCTCTGAAACACCCACTTGCCATGCGTTTGCTTCCTCCGCCGACTGAGTTGGTCTTAGGGCATCGGAAATAAAGCTACTAGCCTATTACGTAGGTAGGGCGAGCTTGCTTCTTACCCAGACAGCACAGGTACACTGTATTGTAATCTATCTACAAACAGGAACCACGGGATGGGAAATCCCGTGGTTATCCAAGAGTACTGTGGGAATGTCTCCTTCAGTCCGATCCAGACAGAGTCGGAGCCTCCGCAAGGTCGCATGTCCGTCTACATCCTCATCCTCATTTCGCACATATCTGCTACCTACTCGCTGCCTGGTTTGATCCATGACTGACCAACAAGGGCTATAAGACATCCGACAACTTCGATCCCTTCTGACCCTGCATCTCGAATACTCCCACGCACTCCCTGCTTGCGTGCATACATATACCGCCTGTCCTTCGTAAACCATTCTGACCATGCGAACTGAGGTTGCCTTCTCGAACAGATCTCAGAATCAGTTATCAACAGTCTCCAATATGTCGAAGCGTATCATTACGCCTATCAATGAGGGATGGGAATTCAAGCAGGTCGACAGCAAGAAGTCAAAATGGCTTCCAGTGGCACAGTTTCCGACGAACGTCCACCTCGACCTCATCGCCAATAACATCATTCCGGATCCCTTCGTTGGAAAGAACGAACTTGATGTGCAGTGGGTCGGCGAGGCTGTTTGGGCATACAAGACGACCTTCGATTCTCCAGCCTTGACTAGCGATGAGCGGAGCTCGGTGAAGGCTGTGTTGGCATTCGATGGCCTGGATACATACGCGACGGTCGTGCTCAATGGCAAGGAGATCCTCAAGACGGAGAGCATGTTCATTCGGGAACGAATCGATGTCACCACATATCTGAAGAAGGAGGGCCCCAACGACTTGGAGATCACATTCGACAGCGCATATTTGAGAGGAAAGCAGATTGTCGAGAAATATCCGGACCACAAATGGGGATGCTGGAACGGTGACCCCTCGAGACTGGCAGTGCGAAAGGCGCAATACCACTATGTGAGCAGTTAGCAAATGCAGTGAGGAAGCCAAAGCTAATTATTTTCAGGGATGGGATTGGGGGCCAGCGCTTATGACTTGTGGTCCTTGGCGTCCTATCAACCTTGAAACCTACGAGTCGCGGATAGCGGATCTTTATTTCACCATCGATGTGCCCGAGTCCTTAGGATCTGCCGAGATCGTGGCGAAGGCGGATATCGAGGGTCCAGCGTCGCATGTCAAGTTCGATGTTTCTCTGGATGGCGAAGCTGTTGCAACAGAGACGGTAAAAGCCAGCAATGATTTCGCGACAGCCACCTTCAAAATTAGCAGGCCTGAGTTGTGGTATCCCTGGAAATATGGAAAGCAGCCATTGTACACGCTTACCGCCACACTTCTCACCACCCACTCGGAAGCGCATGAAGTTGATGTTCAGAGCAAGAAGCTAGGCTTAAGGAGAGCTGAACTCATCCAACGGCCAATCAAGGACCAGCCTGGCACATCTTTCTTCTTCCAGATCAATAACATCCCAATGTTCTGTGGAGGCAGCAATTGGATTCCTGCTGATAACTTTGTTCCTCGTATTGCTCCAGAAAAGTACCACGACTGGGTGAAGTTAGTGGCCGATGGCAACCAAACCATGCTTCGTGTCTGGGGAGGTGGTATCTTTGAGGAACAACCATTTTATGATGCTTGCGATGAACTTGGTATCTTGGTTTGGCAAGATTTCCTGTTTGCATGCGGCAACTACCCCGCATTTCCAGAGTATCTGGAATTGGTGAAGAGGGAAGCAGACGACAATGTGAAGGTTCTGCGCCATCATCCTTCGATCGTCATCTGGGCAGGTAACAACGAGGATTATCAATACCAGGAGAGTGAGGGATTGACATATGACTTTGAGAACAAGGATGCGGACAGCTGGCTTAAGACTGATTTCCCGGCGAGATACATCTACGAGAAAGTGCTCTCCGATACCTGCAAAGAGCTCGTTCCAAATACCTATTATCATCCTGGAAGTCCATGGGGAGCCGGGAAGGATACTCATGATCCTACTGTCGGCGATATCCATCAATGGAACGTCTGGCATGGAACTCGAGAGAAATATCAGAACTTCGACAAGTTGGTCGGACGTTTTGTTTCCGAGTTTGGTATGGAGGCATTCCCGAATATCAAGACGATTGATGCCTACTTACCGAAGGGCAAGGATGACCCAGATCGCTATCCTCAATCATCCACTGTCGACTTCCACAATAAGGCTGATGGACACGAGCGCAGAATCGCACTGTATCTCGTCGAGAACATGAGGTACTCGCCAGATCCAATCGAGCAATTCATCTACTCTACGCAACTGATGCAAGGTGAGTGTCTGGCCAGCGCATACCGTCTATGGAAGCGGCAATGGAAGGGCCCTGGCCGTGAATACTGCGCTGGAGCTCTTGTTTGGCAAATCAACGACTGCTGGCCTGTCACGTCCTGGTCGATCGTCGATCACTACCTTCGCCCGAAGCACGCCTACTATACTGTCAAGCGCGAAATGGCACCGATCTCCTGCGGCATTGCTCGGATCGAGACCAGCACGCCAAGAGATAAATATACCCGCGTCTACATCACCAAGACATACACCATTGAGATCTGGGGCTCCAATCTCACGCTCCGCGATATGACCGTCGATGTCATCGTCCGAGCCTGGGACGTCGAGAGTGGCAAGGAAACATACAACAAGACCGTAAAATCATCATATGCTCTTCCCAAGAACCAAAGCACCGAGATCATCGCGCTCGACGTGCCTGTCAAGCACAAGAATGCCGGCGAGGAAGCACGCATCGTCGTGGCTGCCTACATCATCGAGGACGGCAAGCAAGTCGCGCGCTACGTCAACTGGCCCGAGCCGCTCAAGTACGCGCATCTGCAGAAGCCGCAGCACCTGACTGCCGAGCTGAGCCGCGATGCGCAGGTTGTGGAGATCAGCGCCGATGTGCCGGTCAAGGGCGTGGCGCTCGAGTGCGAGGATGACGATGTGCGGTTCGATGATAATCTGATCGATATCGTGCCGGGCGAGGTGGTGAGCGTGGGTGTCAAGGGCGCGCGGAAGGGCGCGAAGATCGAGACGAGATATCTCGGCATGCTGTAATGTGATACGATATAGGGTGGCCTGGGCTATGATAGGTATTATAGATTACTGTGCTGGGGGCTTGGTGAGGCCGTGAGGGATTGTGGACGTTTAGGAGGCCTCGCAAACAATATATTTATTTTACCTAGCTTCCATCTTACTGTCACACCGCGTTGCCTTTGCAATCGACTATCAAATGTGAATTATGAAGAGCCAAAAAAAATAAAGCCTTCGATCCCTCCATGATCAGAATTCTCAGGATTCTCAGAAGGGGGGGGATAAAGTGCCCTTCACGTGACTCCACACACGCACAATCGAAGCCGGTGATTGGCCCGCATAATCCGGGTAAATAGCAGCAAGTGGGTAGTGGGGTAGAGGGAGGGGATCTCTTCGTTGCTTCTCCGGATAAATTGCTTGAGCTACGTAAACGCAGATCTGCTGTGTATGGCAATTCATAGGTCTAGAGCTGGTGTCTGAGGGTCGCAAGTCGCGACCTCCACATCTGGGGGGAGAAGATGACTTAAGTCGGCTTTGTATTTATTTTCTCATCCTCTTTCTCTCTTTCTCTCTTTCTCTCTTTCTCTCCAGCTTTCATTGACTTCTTCCTCCTCATCTTCGCCTTCGTCTTCGGTTTTGACAACTGAGATTTGAGAACTGAGATCCCAGATACAGTGAGACTCTCTGCGAACTGATACAGCTGCAATCGACCAAGATGGCGGCCACAGAGGGACAAAGCGTGCGTCCTCCCCTCCCAACTCCTAAATCCACAGCACACAGCAATCTGATTCCTCCCCAGAACCTCTCCTTCATCCTCCACAAACCCTTCTCCCTCTCCTTCGAAGACCGCCCCATCCCCACCCTCACCTCCCCCCACGACGTCCTCGTCGCCATTCACTACACCGGCATCTGCGGCTCGGACGTGCACTACTGGCAACATGGGCGCATCGGGCCCTTCATTCTGACTTCTCCCATGTGTCTGGGCCACGAGTCTTCCGGCATCGTCACACAGCTCGGCTCCGCCGTCACGACCCTCAAGATCGGCGACCGCGTCGCCCTCGAGCCAGGCACCCCCTGCCGCCGCTGCACCCCCTGCCTGGCCGGCTCCTACAACCTCTGTCCCGAGATGCGCTTCGCCGCCACGCCGCCCTACGACGGCACGCTGACGGGGTTTTTCGTCGCCCCAGAGGACTTCTGCTATAAACTGCCCGGATCCATGTCCCTCCAGGAGGGCGCCCTAATCGAGCCCCTCGCCGTCGCCGTCCACGTCGTGCGCCAGGCGCGCATCTCGCCGGGACAGAGCGTCGTGGTGATGGGGGCCGGGCCGGTGGGGCTGCTGTGCTGCGCGGTCGCGCGGGCGTTCGGGGCGAGCACCGTCGTGGCCGTGGACATCCAGGCGAGACGGCTGGAGTTCGCCAAGGGGTACGCGGCGACGCATGTTTTCATGCCGGAGCGCGTTGCGGCTGCGGAGAACGCGGCGAGGCTGGTGATGGAGGCGGGGCTGGGGGAGGGCGCGGACGCCGTGATCGATGCGAGCGGGGCGGAGCCGAGCATTCAGAGCGCGATCTTCGTGGTGAGGCGCGGGGGCGTGTATGTGCAGGCGGGGATGGGCAAGGAGGAGATTACTTTCCCGATTGTGGAGATGTGCGCGAAGGAGATTACGATGAGGGGGAGCTTTAGGTATGGGAGCGGGGATTACAAGCTTGCTGTGCAGTTGGTGGCGGAGGGGAAGGTGGAGGTCAGGAGTTTGGTGACGAGGGAGGTGGATTTTAAGGAGGCGGAGAGGGCGTTTGAGGATGTGAAGGCGGGGAAGGGGATTAAGGTGCTGATTCGGGGGCCGAATACCAAGGCTTAGGGGGGATGGGAGGTGTGGGTTAGGAGGTGAGATGGGATGGCAATGGATTGTGGGGATGGGGTGGGTTGATAAGGCGTGTATATTCTAAGGTTCTGATAATAGATGGGGTTCCCGAGATCTAATTAAACGCGTAACAGAAGTATTTCAGAACAGTGAAGTATAGTCTAGCAAGTAATATACGAGAATTAGGCAAAACCGCAAAACCGCAAGAATTGACTGGGAATCTGCAGAAGCCAACACTCACGGCTGATACAACCACACCCTCTCATCAAACCTCACCTCAAACCGCACCTCCTCAAACGTCCCCACCGCCGCATACAAATCATGCCAGCCCTCCAGGCCCACCACGGGGCGATCCTGTCTCGCATCCGCCTCCTCGTGCAGATCCCATCCGCCGGCTTTCTCCCCATTGCGCGTAAAGAACACCTGTACGTCGATGCCCTGACCCGGCGTCTGCCCGTAGGCCGGCGGCTCCTGCGAGCTTTTAGGCGCGAACACCATGCCGATGCCGACCACCTCGCCCGGCTTAAACGGCGCGGTGAACGGCTTCCCGCCCCAGCTGTCGTTGACGTAGCGGTGGCCGTCGTCGCCGTGCACGCCGAGCGACGCGCGGTCCCAGCCCGGAAGGCGGAAGGGCGGGTAGGGCTGCGCGACGAAGCCGAGGGCGAGGCTGACCTCGGGGCGATTGTCGGGCGCGATCGCGACTTCGAAGTAGATGGTTTTCGACGCGCGGGAGTCCGCGGGGGAGTGTGCTAGGACGGAGTAGAGCGGGGCGGTGGACATGAGGCAGGAGTCCGGCGACGAGGGGGCGCTGGCGCAGGACCAGGTCCCAGAGCGCAGCTGGCGCACGGTGCCGATGTAGGATGCCGGACGCATGAGGTCGATGGCGCCGGCTTGGAGGGACTCGAGGATGGAGGAGGGGAGGGCGGCGGGGGCGACGAGGGGGTGCGCGTTGGTCCAGGCGAGCCCGCGCTCGGCGTCGGTTTCGGCCGCGTTGTTGGCCCAGGAGCGGTCTTCGCCGAGGGAGGGCGGGGGAGGAAGGAGGGATGTGTCGGGGACGGCGGATTGCCAGTCGTGGTAGGGTTCTTGCTGCTGCTGCGGCTGCGGCTGTTGGGAGGGGGGAGGGCCGGGGGGAGGGGCGTAGGTGGAGGGAGAGCGGGAGGAGTAGGGGTTGTTGGAGGAGAAGGTCGTGTAAGTTGGTGGCGGGCCTGAGGGGGGCGCGTAGGATTCGGGAGGTTGTTGGGAAGGCATGCTGCTCACTTTTGAGACGGGCGTCAAGGTGGATGCGATGGGGCGCGAGTTGAGGCAGATGTTCTGCGATTGGATTCCGGCGGCGGTGTTGTCGCCTTTGAGGGAGCGGCCGAAGCACATGGCCGAGATGGAGGTATGTGTCGATGTTGGGTGGATAGTGGATGTGGTTCAGGTACAATTGAGTGTCTGGTTGATGAATGAATGTACAACAGTATATCTGAGAGATTAGAGAATGAGTAGTAAGTTGCAACAAAGACAGGATCACTTCGCGGCAGAAGATGGGTATTTGAAGGATGAATAAATTCGAGAGAGTTAGATCTTCATATGTACAAATGCGTCTCGCCGTTCCTGTGATGTGATGTAATGTGATAGATAGATGGCAGCAGTTTAGGAAAGGCTCTAGGAAAGGCAAAATAGTAGTGCAAAGGTTGAAGTGCAAAAGGTTGATTGATGACGACCAAGATGCTGTGGTTGAGATGTGAACGTGAAGGCGGCTAATGGCGGCAGAATCGGCAGAATCGGCAGAATAGAGGCTGAGCAGATCGGAGGCGGTCTGATTAAATTCCGACCTCCGTGCCTGCCATTGTCGCCCGAGATCACGGGACTCCAGTTCCGTTCCAGTCTCCAGTCACATGTCACATGCTCGGCTCGGGCTCGGGCCTCCCGGAATGGAATCCGAGGTATCTTGCAGAGAGAGGTACGAGTAGAACACTATGTACCTATGTGCCTATGTACCTAGGTATGTACATAAGCAACTCTACTCTTAGATAGGACTCCTCTACTCCCTATATATAGCATATTATATAGTATATACTTCGCATGTAAGATACAGCTTATCTATGGCATAGGACCTGCTATTTCTCCCTTTTCAAGGCCAGTACATGCTACGAGGCGCTGTGCAACACGAGTACATTGATTGCTATTGTGCATTTGTTTATATGAGCTCCTGCTAAGTCGTTGCTTGTTGCTTATTTCTTCTTCTTTTCATCATCGAACTTGAGCGGTGCGGCTTTCTTGTTCGGCATTGCAGATATGTCCTCAAATACTCAGCGATTCTATGCCTATCCTCTTGTTCGAGAAGGGCCAAAAATTCCCTATAAGAACGACCTGACTCCCAACCCCGTCCTGCGCGGACGGCTCCTGAATGTTGCTGCGTGGCTGTTGGTAGCGTTTCGTTCAAAGTGTTCTTGCACAAGCTGACACACCTACAGTATAGAGAACACCGAGTTCCTCCAGAGATTCCTTTATAACGATATAGGCATTCACAAACTCCGGGCCGTCAAGGAGCTGGGAGACTATAGGCAACGGATCGATGTGAGAGACTCCGAGCGGCTTAAAGGATGGAGGGAATATCTAACATCCATAGGCTGCTGTCATTCCAGTTTCTGATGATCCATCCTTCGATTTCTCATCCTATACGGATCCGAAGGCTTTCGAGGATCGTCGTAAGGGAATTGTAGATGGATATCATTCCTCCCTTGATTTCCACAAGCTCTATCTTTCTGGAGAGCTCACTCCTTTGGCTGTTGCAAAATCTCTGCTTCCTCTCATTCGCCGGGATATAGAGCCACAAGGCTCTCACTCCATTGCATTTGTCGACAGCAAGGTCGATCTCGTCCTCAAAGCGGCAGCTGAGTCAACCGAGCGCTACAAAGCTGGAAAGCCTCTTGGTGTCCTTGACGGAGTGCCTATCGCTATCAAGGACGAGACCGACATTGAAGGCTATCGGACGTATCTCGGTAGAAAGAAGAACGATGACATATTCCCGATCAAGACCGAAACATCGTGGCCAGTTCAACAATGGGTAGATGCTGGTGCTGTCATCGTCGGGAAAATGAATATGCATGAAACAGGCGCTGGTAGGTCGACAATTCTCTCGGAGATCTATGCATTTAACCAACTAACCTTACTCTAGACACTACCAATAATAACGTAAGTGATTGGATGTCTCGCTCTCGAGATCTCACTAACAGAATAGCTCAACTGGGGAACTCCCAGAAACCCATACAACCGAAATTACTTCCCCGGCGGCTCATCTGGAGGCTCGGCGTGGGCGGTTGCAACCGGACTGGTGCCTTTCGCTTTCGGTGCCGACGCCGGTGGCAGTATTCGTTTACCAGCTGCGTTCTGCGGCATCTACGGACTCAAGCCCACGCAAAGCCGGGTTGGAGAGACGAACCTCACCATGTGTGTTTCGGGACCCCTTGCCGCCTCAGTTGCAGATTTGGAGCTGGCCTACAGGGTGATGGCGAAACCCGACCCAAGCCACCCCGTCGGCTCGCTGTTCAGCCCACCAAAGCCAGTGACTGGCGAACGGCCTAAAGTCATCGGCATTTACGAGAGCTGGTTCGATCGAGCCGAACCTCAAGCGCAGAAACGGTGTCGCGAGGCTCTGGATCACATGGTTACGAATATGGGCTACACAATCGTGCCTATTGAGATCCCATATCTGCCCGAAGGTCAATTGGCACACGCAATGACGACAATGGCTGAAATGATCACAAACCTGAAGCAGGCATTCCCAGAACACCCCAAACGTCACTGGCATGCCGATCTTACCAAGCCAGTAACCGTCATGACCAGCATCTGTTCGCAGGCGTCGGCAGTGGACTATATCATGGCGCAGCAAATGCGCAGTCTCCTCATGAGCCACCTAGCTTTCCTGTACAAGAAATATCCGGGCATCGTGATCGTCACGCCCACGTCTCCAATCCCTGGATGGCGCATTGAGAAGGAGGCCGACCTCGTGTATGGCGTGATGGACGGCGACATGTCGATTCGGAATATGGAGTACATCTACCTTGCCAATTTCACGGGCTGTCCAGCCATCACCTGCCCGGTCGGATATGTCGAGCCAGCAGCGGGCGCGGGGAAGGGCGAGCTGCCGATCGGGCTGATGGCGATGGGGGAGTGGGGGAGCGAGGATGCGTTGATTGAGTGGGGCAGGGATACGGAGAATTACCTGACGGAGGTGTATCCCGGCGGGCGGAGACGTCCTGATAATTGGGAGGATGTGATTAGGAATGCGAAGACGGCGGCATAGTTGGGACTGCGCCTTGTTGTCGAATCTATCTTCTGTGTTGAATCTTGGCGGACACACAGCACGTCTCCTTTAATCGTTTCACCGACGCATCCTTGGCGGAAATACTGTATCATATTCTCTGGATATCGATTTTGTTTTTCCACAGTACCATTGTTCTGGCGAGTAGCAGATCATACGAGGCGTTGTTCCACAGCCAAACATTGGCATGCAATATCCCGAAATGATGACTCTTGAATGCGCGACTCTATTCACGACCTTCATCTGATAAATGGAACCACACAAGTCTACTGGAGACGTCCCCGTCTCCAACCATGTGTAACCCCTTCATGTTCCATCCCCTTACCCCGCCATCTTCAATCCAGAACACGTCATATATCTCTCACAAGTCTCCTCTCCTCTTTCCCCTCATCCAGGTTCCCAGCTGCGTCACCGAGCTTCCCTCAGTCGTCTACGTGCGGATTCCCTCCTCTCCCCTCCCCTCCCCTCCCTGCTCCTCTCCTCTCCTCTCCCCCACTGCTTCCCGCCGCTACACCGCGAGTCGCCCAGGATCCAATCTCTCCCCAGCCGCCTGCTGCGCGTTCCAGCATCCATCTCCGTGGCACGAAGACGGTGCTTAGCACGTGCGTATCCGCGCCCAACGCCCGGAACTGGCGCGGTCGCACGACGGAAACGGCGCGGAATCTCTGTGTCTCAATCCACGCATCTCATTCTTCTCCGGGCGCGGCGGCGCCGTGCACGGCTGGTACAGCTCTGGTGTTGGGGATCTGTGTGGGCGGATCGGGACGCTGGATGGATGCAACAGTTTCATGCAGGGAGCAGGGAGCAGGGAGTTGGGGTCGTAGAAGGCAGGACGTGCTCGTCAGAACGATGTACAACATGCACACGCTGTTTGGGTCTCAGAAGACGACGAATGTGCGTCATGGCACTTTACACATCATCATCATCACAAGGGAGCCATGATGAAATAATTTGATATCTCACAAAATCAACTGCCTGCCCCTGTCTGTCTGCCTGCCTGCTCTACCTTTTGTTCTATAGTCTTACAAAGCGCTGAGAACGGAATGAGAACCGAACCGTCCCTTTCCATGAAGGAAAAACAAATTTCCATGGCCATAGCCATAAGGCAACAACGCAACGCAACGCTATGCAGCTTTTCCCCTTTTCAATTAAGCAAAGATTAGCTCGAGAGTAGCGGCCCTGCTGCTTGCCAGACCCCTCTGTTTCTCACTCTCGTTTCCCCCAACTTCCAGGTTCGAACGAAGAGTTCGGGACTAGAATAATGGAAACCATGCAGTGAATGAGGGTGAGACGCCAGATGACGTAGTAGTGTATCTGCTTTGTTCGCTGCGCCATGTATCGAATCACCGATGTAGCGCGCGTAAAAGTCTTTGGCAAATCGAGAAACCGAGCGAATGAGACATGTCGTCAATCTGAGAAAACCCCGACCCGACCCTATAGTGAGAGGCAAAAATTCTCCAAATCAAAAGTACTATCTGATCTGATGCGCAAGGGACGAATTAGGATATCACTCCTTTCGCTCCCTTTCGCACATCGAGCTGGCTCAGTTGGGCGGCAGATTCTCCATCTTGCCCTTCCCGCCCGCGATCCACTCCGGCTCGATCAGCTTATCGCGGTCCTGGTACAGGAACTTGTACGCCGTGCGGATCGTACCGTCAGACACGCCGGCCATCATGCCAATCTCGCGCGCGCTCTTCGGCTTGCCGAGCAGATGGCTCGCCATGTAGATGCACGCGGCAGCGACCGACAGGGGCGAGCGGCCGGCGAGGTCGCCAATTGTGCCAACCTTCTGCGCGAGGCCCTGCGACACCTTGATGTACTGCTGCCCGTTGAGTCCGAGCTGCGAGCAGAAGCGCAGGACGAGGTCTACGGCGTTCGTTGACGTCGTGGCTTGGTACGTATCGGCTTGGGCAAGGGAGCCTTCAGACACCACACTGTTAACACATGCAGATAGAGATAGATTAGTTTGTATAGCAATAATAACTTACCACCAGTGCTCATAGCCGCCTTGTTCTCGTCGCTGGCGAAGAACTTCTCCAGTGCCTTGAATGTGCGGCCGATGTCTTTCTTCGAGACCTTGGTCAAGGCGTAGATCTCACGGAAGGACCGTGGAACACCGCTTTGGCGACAGGCGATGAAGATGCACCCGGCGATGAGGGCTTCTTGGGACTTCCCTTTGAATGCTTTCGCGTCATCGACCATCTTGAACAGATGCTTGGCTACATCAGCGCCGGTCTTGGGAAGGCCAATCGCGTCGCAGTGCGCGCCGATCTCCTTGTATGCGGCCAGAAGGTTCTTAGTACTCTTGTCATGAGTCGACTTGTTCTGTGCGCGCTGCAGATCGCGACTGCGACCAGAACCATCGCCGAAGGCAATAGTAGTGGAGAGTTGAGAACCGTTCAGAAGGGGATTTGCGGCGTCTCCAACACGAGATGGATCATCGTTGCCTTGGTCATCGTTTGCGAAAGTGCGCCACTCGGAACGTGTATCGACAATCCGATCTCCAAGGACGAGGCCACAGGAGCCACAGACCATGTCGCCAGAAGAGAACTCCTCAACCAAGTTCGGTGGGAACTCCTTGCACTCCTTGCAGATCATCTGCATGTTTAGGTTCTCGATATATGGATCGACATCACCGGCCGCGGTAGCTGCGGAGACCATCTTGGGCTCGTATGCGTCCTTCTTATAATAGATATTCTTTCCGTCGCTGAGGATCTGTCGGGGCGAGACCTTGTCTTTAGGCAGAGATCTCTTTTTCTTTGTGACGAGGAAACGCTTCCTCAAGTCCTGGGTTGGTGTGTTGCAGAGCCGCTTTGTGTGAAACTTAACAAAGAGTGGCGAATGCAGATTGGCGGTATTTGTAGACCGGAGCCTACTCCAGTCCGCAACTGAAGAATGGGCTAGACTTTCGATGAATTCACGCTGGTGAAGGCGATGCAGTCAACGTCAGTTGTAGGCTGTCACTCGAGGTTCTACTTGATTGTCTGGAAAGGCTATCCCGAGGTTGGGTATTGTATCGCTTCGATGTCTTTTGGTTGTAAGAAGGTGGAAGAGTTGGAGAGCTAAGATCGCAAGAGAGATCGAGAGTCTATCGTGATTTTCGCGGACAACGTGAATCTGTCGCCAGATGAGTGAATTTCGCTGCGCTATTGTCTCCGATCGTTCTGAACCAGTGAAGGCGTCCTTAGAAGTCGTTTAACCTCGCAAAGACGGTAGAATGATCGTTGAAGAAGCCGCCTGTCGCTGCTAAGATGACCAGCAACTTTGAGAGTCGTTCCGCGATGGGCAAGAGGTTCTTCGAGAACGAGAGCGAGCGTTGGGGGTGGAGATGGAGTATATGGAGTGGAGTGATGGGAGAAAGAGTGAAGGCTGGTCGTGATGATCGCAAAGATGTCGCCGCAAGGCAGCGCTAGGCCAAAGGGCAAAAGGCTAAGTTCTGGTGAATTCCACGCACAGTCACGTGATACAGCGCATACGGTCGCTCGGCTAGCGGGACGCTCGCTCGACTGACTCCCGGAAACGAAGATTTGAAGGTGCTGGAAGCTCTCTGTCAAAGGTCAATTGAGCTCATTCACCGCCCTCACAATGCTCGCACAGTCTATCCGCGCTTCGGTATGTCTGCTGTCTCCCCCATTCAAGGACCTGTCCGATGCGAAATCCCCAATGCATGCTGACCCTCCCGCCAGCGCTCCTCCCTCGCCCGCCTCGCGCGGAGCCAGATCGTCTCCAAGCGTACCATCATCACCCCGACCGCCGTCCGTCAAGGTATGACTATGACCCTGATGCCAATCGCCGCTGCCCGTCCTTCTATGCTGCATACAGATGTCTAATGCGTGTCCACAGCGGATATCGTCCAGGACCTCTACCTCAAGGAGCTCAAGGCCTACAAGCCGGCAGCCGTCAAGGCCTCCGACGCCGAGGGCATCGTCCAGAAGTTCACCCCGCCAGCGCCACCAGTGTCCCCTGAGGAGGCCGACATCGCCAAGGAGCTGAAGGCATACGAGGACTCGACTGTCGAGATTGAGGGTCAGGCCAGCGCTGGCTCCGCCGCCCCGGCCGAGCAGGATTGGTTCGAGGAGCCGGAGGAGGAGGCTGCCCACCACTAGATCATCGTGTTGGTGATGCCAGAGATGGCTTGTGACGGTTGAAAATTTTACCTTTAGAGCGGTATGAGGGGCCATATGTATATCAATCCCGGCATGAAACTTGTACTTGTTGTATGGTGATTCTGTGTGTTTACTTGGATGACGTGAATGGACATGTGTTTGTACTTTGAAGTGCTTAACATTTCGTGAAGGTACGAGTCAATGACCAGCTCAGTCCACGAGGATTTGTTGCCATTGGCGAGTTGTTTACCTACAGGATGTCTATCTGGCTCAGCAAACCTGTTCATTCATGAGGAAGTCTTGGGATGACATGGGCTATGTGAAGATCTCAGCAATTCAGCAAGGTGCACAACATTAAGAGAGCCTCAATAAGAATCTTTGCAGGTCATATTCAGTAAGTGGTTCAATCATTGAGATTAGGGATTATTAGACCAAGACTGCGTCTCTTCTGTACTCAGATACAGACAAAGCTAATATATATGTCTCAATGACTCCGTTATGCACAAAGCATGAACGGCATGTGATGCAAAGCATACATTCATTGTGCGTGCTGATAAACACAGCACGCACACATCCCTACTCCAGTTGATGAGCTGATCATTCGTCATGCTTATGAGGAAGACTGTACAGAAACTGATAACAGTTCCATCGCATAGATAGCCACTCCACCACGGCCCGCCGTACAGTTTCTGCTCGTGGTATCATCCTCTGAGGTTTAGGACACCAGGCACTATTTTCTCCCTTTGCAACGTTCGGCACTCATGTCATACGCCTATCCAAAATGCAGCAAATAGCAAACTCCGAAATTCATGCGTTCATATCGAAAGAAAATAAAAGTCATAGCACGATGATCAGTAGGCTTACATGTCGAAATGCTCGCCGTTGATCATGTTGCTATCTTCGTTTGTATGTGTCTTGACAATGCCGGTCATCTCGCTATTTATACTGTTTCCTGGGATATCAAAAGGATCTTCCCAGTCATTGTCTCGCCTGTTGTCCTCATCCATCTCATCGTAATCGTATTTGGAGTGGTCCTGGAAGTGGTCATCCATGGAGCTTTCATCAACAAAGGTGAATCCCTTGAAGTTTGCTTGCATGCCGGGCGATAAGGGGGTTGAAGTCGCAATACCAGCGGCCAATGCTGCTGCTCGTGCGTTGAGAGATGAGGCTCCATTGAGAGCATTGGTGAACTCGGGATCGAAGTTCGAGGTGTCGGTCTCTGACTTGAGCTTCGGCTTGAATGGGGGCGTGATGAGCTTCTTGGTCAGAGCTTCCCAGTCAATATCGGCGAAGAAAGGATGTCTCTTGAGCTCCTCGGCATCATCAGTGGCACCAAGACGGTGCTTTGGGTTTCGATTCAGAAGACCTTTTACGAAGTTGCGGCCTTCCGTCGATAACGTATCTCTCGGGAAGCGGACCTTTCCGAAAGCAATATTCTTGTACATCTGCTGTGTATCTTCCGCGTAGAACGGACTCCATCCACAACACATCTCAAATACCAAGACGCCGAGGGACCAGAAATCCACCATCTTGGTATATCCGGCCTCATCGAGTAGAACTTCAGGTGCAAGGTATTCTGTTGTGCCACAGAATGTGTTCGTTGTATCATTCTTCGTCAGGTTTGCCTTCGATAGTCCGAAATCACAGAGCGCGATATGTCCATTAGCATCAAGCAGAATGTTTTCTGGCTTGAGATCTCGATAGACAATATCATGCATATGCAAGTGCTGCAGAGCCAGGATAAGCTCTGCAATGTAAAACTTGGCGCGCTTCTCGTCAAAACGGCCTTCTTTTTGAAGATGCCAGAAGAGTTCGCCACCGGACATGTAATCGGTGACGAGATACAAATCGGTAGGTGTCTGGAAGGAGAACTTGAGACCGACGATAAAAGGCGAATCAGTCATGGCCGTCCGAACAAGAATATTTCTCTCGCCAACAGTGTGTGCGACCTCCTTCTTTTGCACAATGACCTTCTTCTGGAGAACCTTCATGGCATATATTCTCTTTGTATCCTTCTTTCGTACTTGGTAAACTTGGCCGAAAGTGCCCTTCCCGATGAGCTTCAGGATTTGGAAATCTTCTGGACCATAATGCTTCGTTTCTGTTCTTTGAAACGATATTTCCACGTAGATCTCCCCACTAGCCGGCGATTCTACGTCCTTTCTGCCTCGCAATGGATACCAGCCTGTAATAGGTGCGGTATCATACTCGGATAGTTCCGGGGTAAACTCCACATATCCTAGGAAATCTTCACTTGGGCTTCCGCGGTCATAGATGGTGATGTTGACCCTTGAGTCATCGCCAATCACGTCACTTCAAGAACATTAGCCTTCATATACAGAATCCGCATAGCAGGGGACTTACAAGACAGCTTCGGTATCCCATTTTGGATTCGTCATCGACTTACGGGCTTTCATCTTGAAATCTCGGTAATCTGTAAGGCTGGTGCTGCTGCTTTGACGGCTCTTCATTGGAATTGCCATTGGCCTGCCCGAATCACTTCCTTGCCGCGATATCGGAATACCGCCAATTGGACTCCTAACTGCCTCTTCATCCTCATCTTCTGTCTCTTCAGAGCGTGGCCCTTTAGAAACGAGCTCGTTTCGTTGAAATACTGCCACAACATATGGTTCCTTGTTGCGGCGTAATCCTCGCGCCTCGACGATCTTTACTGTGAGCTTGCCACGTGGTGCCTTTACCTGAGCGCCATTTGCCTCCGGACTGCTTGCTTTCGACTCCGTAACATCAGCCATCTTGCGATGTCCGTTTCCGTGGTCGGATCCTGCACTCGTATCCGAGGTCGAAGTATTGTTCGATAGTGCACGTGTTGGTGTTGGAGGGTGGCTCTTTTTATCGCCAATCGTCAGCTTTTTGAGCATACCATATGATATAGAGTCTACGGGAGAGCCAGAAGCAATGCGCGAATGAATTGGGGTATATGATTTGTTCGGAAGATCAGGCTCGCTGGGATTCGAGAAATGGACAGCATGAACATTCGATGCAGTTACTATGCTTGATAATGTCTTCCACATCGCCGAAGCCCTTCCAGCCTTGGGGGGAAGGGAGTCGGAGATGGTTTTGCGATGTGTAAATGAAGATGTTGAAGCGCAAGACGAGGTGTTCACATCGACAGCTCCTCCATCCTCCGAAATTAAATCGTCGACTTTCGACGCTTTCAAAGAAGGTGGTTTAGAAATTGGAGGGGTAGGATATGGATGAGTAGTGGGCGCGAGACTAAGTGAGGACTCCCGACGCTCTACCCGCTCATGTGGTAAAAGAGGAGGGAGATCTTCACTATCACAACTGAAAGCTTCGGTGCCAAAGCTTTGTATTGTTGACAGAGGCCCAGCAACGTCCGTCTCTTCGCGTTGATGAAGAGGAAGTGGGGGTTGCCCCGCACTATCCCAAGCAGGAGTCTCAAGAGGAACAAGAGTCGGGCTTTCAGAAGAACCAAAATCGGGACCAACCTGAATATAACTGTGCATGATTCCAGGGAGTCGCTTGTCAGACGGATCGGGCCTTGGAGTAGCGACTCCGGAGCGAGGCGTGTCGGAATCAATGTGGTCGTTCCCGTCATCTTCGCTCGGTTTGCTGCTGGAGAGCCTTGCATGGTCAGCAAAATCCATGTTGTAAACCGTAAATCTCGTCTTCTTGAACATTGGGAAATGGTAGTACAAAAAATACAAAAGAAGAAGAGAGTACGAAGTTTTCGAGGGTGGCAGTGCTTAAAAGCGCGAGTTGAAGATCAATTCTTCCATGCGCAGGTCCGAATCGGAATCGGCGCTTGGAAGAAATGCATTTGCAACCACTCAGATAAGCTTCGTTGCGACCAGGATTGCCCATAAAATGCGTCTGGTTCGAAATTGTGCCCAGCGCGGGCATCCCGAACGAAGCATTGTTCCAGGGAGAAGAAGATCCCCAAGAGATCAGACGAGAAATGGATATCCAGAGCAGGAACACAACACACACGTGTTGCCGCCTTCCACCTCGATTTCAACGTCGATTTCCACTTGATAGCCCTCTGGCAGTCTCGCACCCGAGGAGCGCATATGCAGAGGTCCAGCGTACCTTGACATCATGGCTTGTGTTGCCGTCCTCAACAAATCGTGAGCACCGCCATGGGCGTTAGCTCCTTCGGTTCCTGCCATCTTGGTGTATATACGGGTATGCCACGTCGTGCTATATGTCGCAATCTTCGAGAATTCGATTATATGTTCGTCGTCGTCGTCATAAAGGGGTAGCTGTTCGGAGTTCGCAGTTCGTAGTTCTCAGTTAGCAGTCCTCCGTGGCTAGTTCGTGACTCGTGGTGATCGTCAATTCAGTGCAGCGTCGAAGTATCGAAAGTGGAGCTCGATGGAGACAGTTGGAGATGAAAGTAGGAGCGCGCAAATGACGATGACCAGATCGTCGAGAAAGGAAGGTAAAGAACCGAGAGGATCCAAAATGTACAGAGTTGGTTTAGAGAGGGCGTTTTGGCATATGGAGGAAGAGGAGGAGGAGGAGGAGGAGGAAGTGGGATAGGTAGATAAGGTAGGTAGGTAAGTAGGTAGGTAGGTAGGTAGGTAGGTAGGTAGGTAGGTAGGTAGGTAGGTAGGTAGGTAGGTAAAGTAGGGTTTTCCGGACCTTCTTCACTACTGAGGGCGATTGATGGAGAGGTGGAGATGGAGATTGGAGGAAGTGGTGGTGAATGTTGTGGTGGTGGTGCTGGTAGTGGTGGGCTAGATTTTGACTTCGCTACGGGAGTATTCGTGTGGTAGGTTCCGCGCGCCGTGACAACGGTTCGTCATTCTCTTCTCGTCTCTTCTGGCTGGACGAGCGAGGGCTGTTGGCACGGCACTGCTTAATAGTATTATAGTGGTGCTGTCCAGAAGGCGGTGCACGATGGGCTGGGCTGGGCTGGGCTGGGCTGACGAGGCCGAAACGACCCTCTTCTGTCATAACTAATGTTAATGTTAAGATTAAGATTAATAGTAAGAGCAATATATCGAGGTTGTTGCCTCCCTGTGCTTTTACTGCGTTCTCAAAGCCCCTCGGAATCATATAAGCATGTACACGGCCATCATCAGTATATATATCACGTATGTACCTCTGGAGACACCGCATTCTTATTCTACCGCCTCGGACATTTTCTACTTATTAATAATAATAATAATAATAATAATAACAATAGCAGTCACCTACCACGGAGTACTGCATACAACTGTCAGATTCTCGCTCGTTGTCTTCCAGAAGCTCAGTCTGCTTTCTCCGGCTATTACTGAGAAATTTTGCCATCCGACGACTACGTCATCCCTGGCCCTGGCAATGCCGATGCGCGGCAAACACCAACATCAACACCTGCGTGAGTCGCACTGAGCAAACGCTTCGTCGTCGGCTCCTCTACTATTGTGGTGCAGAGCTGTGTCAGACCTACAGACCTATATAAAAGAATTGCTGTGGTCAGCAGAAAGCGATTTGAGAGGAAAAAGGAAAAGGGAAAGGGAAAGGGAAAGGGAAAACACCAGTCAAGGTGTATACAATACAACAACGAGTACATGTAGAGTATTTTTAGACGTTGAAAGACGCTGTGGCACGACACGACAAGACCCGAAGAACGAAGAACACGAAGCACACGATGCACACGAAGTGATACCTGCTGAGGAACGTGTCCCGATCCTTCAGGAAGAACAATAAAGCATCAGGTCTCAGTACATATACGATATACTGGGGGGCTCAGACTTCTGCTGTCCTCAGCTTCGCTCATCTCCGCATCAATCAATGCCTGTAGATTTCGTAGAGCGATATCTGACTTCTCTTCTGCATCAGATTGCAAGTTCCAGGCCATCAGGAAGTCCCCTCTCCTCAGTACCCGTGGCACTCATCAACATCCATCCGCTCTCCGCTTCCGCTCGGCCAAGACGCCGATGAAGAATTTCCAAGCCCGCTCCCAAGATCTGAGAAACTTGGGATCTGCAATGAGAATCCTGGAGCGTCAGGACGTTGAGCCCAGAGTAGTAAGTAGTGCCGGGTAAGCATGGGTGTAATGTTGCGCATGGCAAGAGTATGTAGTTTATTGAAGAGGCGTGCTTCTGGCGACTCCTAGGAATAACAAATAAATGTAGCCTCAAGTCCGATATACTGTATCTGACGTGCAGAAGCTGATCAGCATCAGCATCGTGGTCTACTCTACCTACGGTCTTACCGCGGGCGGTATGTAGCATTTTCTCATTTTCTGCTTCGCCACAAACGAAAGTGATTATGAGCTTATGAGATTATGACATTTTCCAAGTGGCTTGCTCGGGCCTAATTCCCGGATCCGTGAAGATTGCGGTTTGCCATACATTATTCTGTACTCCGAACATATATACATACATACATCCTCACTCTGTTGATTGTATGAAGTTGATATATATGTACATATGTATGTACATATGTATGTACTGTCGACGAAACGAACACAGGTGTACACATAGGTATGTATGTGAATATCATGTTTTTTTTTTTTTATCAACTTCACATGCAATCTTCGACGCACCTTGCGCAGACGGGAGATTCAGGGATGATGCCAGCAAAAGGAAAACACCGCACATGGAAAACTCCTCTTCAGCGCCTCGCAGGCTGCACCATCCTTCCGTCATCCGTGGAAAGAAGGGAAAGAAGGGAAAGAAACGGAGCAAAGGAGAGCGATCAACGCTCCTCCTGCCATGATCCATCTCGAATCGGCAGGAACAGCAGATACCCTATGTTTCAAATCTCCGGGCTTCCCATATCCCTCAAGGGGGCCCTTCTACGTTTCACAAATTTGAGAAATGCTCCATAATAATCATAACATTGTCAAGTAGCTTCTTCTGTTATCAATCCTTCTCGTAGTTGGCCTTGGCAGTAGGAGAAATCATGTGACTACTGACTCTTGCGTTTTTCACCTGACTAGCTAAATAGTGGCCTGAGGCACCAAAGATTTGAGATTAATTGTGCTCCTTAAATACAAGGCTCTCACGAACTTATAAGGCTCCACAAATATCAGGCATCAATTTCACTGAAGGACCTGAACGTGACTTAAGCTTGGCAGTCGCGACCATCCACCTCAGCATCGCGCTCGCCACAAATATTCCGAGCCATTACGTCGAAGCTACCTGCTGCCCCGAGCAACCGCTATCCTTTCCCTTTGTCCTCAGCATTGCGACTACCGCAACGATGGGCCGACGACCAGGCAGAGCTGCGGCTAAGCAGGCTGCAGCTGCATTGAGTACGTTCTCACCCACAACACCCAATTCCGTCCCATGCGCCACGAATAATTATACTGACCCTCCATCCAGAGAACACACCACAGACTTTCGAAGATCCAGAAGACGAAGTAATGGCAGATGCTCCCACATCCGAGCCCGCAACACCACGGGAGGGAAATGACGACGACGACGACGACGCTGAGGAGGAGGGCACACCCGCGGCGCAAGAATCAGAGGCGCCTTCAGAGGCCAATACTCCACAGCCAGAGCCCGTGCCGCGCAAACGTCGTCTGGGAAGGCCGCCGAAGAATAAGCCTCCGGGATGGGATATCCCAGATGAGGGCGGCGAATCCCAGGCAGCTACTCCAGCCAGAAGAGGGAGGGGACGAGGCGGGTTTGGACGTGGTGGGGGACGGTGGGCGCGTCGTGGAGGACCATCGCATGTTACGCAGCAGCCAATTGATAAAGAGGGGAACATGATGGACGTGATCAACGACGAGGTCTCGCTCCCGGAGGACCCTGAGGGCGAGACTAAGGTGGGCAAGCTCGGCCATCTCCAAGGAGGTCGCGAGTACCGATGCCGCACCTTCACAGTCCTCGGCCGCGGCGAGCGACTCTACATGTTATCCACTGAACCCGCGCGCTGCGTCGGCTTCCGCGACAGCTACCTCTTCTTCACGAAGCACAAGCGGCTCTACAAGATCATCATCGACGACGAGGAGAAGCGCGACCTGATCGAGCGCGAGCTCATCCCGCACTCGTACAAGGGCCGCGCCATCGGCATCGTCACGGCGCGCTCCGTCTTCCGCGAGTTCGGCGCGCAGATCATCGTCGGCGGCAGGCGCGTCATCGACGACTACGAGGTCGCCAAGGCCAAGGCTGAGGGCGTCGTGGAGGGCGAGCTCGCCGATCCGAATGATGTCGTCAAGGAGGGCGAGGCGTATAACAAGAACCAGTACGTCGCCTGGCATGGCGCGAGTGCGGTGTATCATTCGGGCGCGCCGACGGTGCCGTTGCAGGCCGGGAAAATCGCGGATGCGAAGAAGCGACGGGTCATGGTGAACGACACGAATTGGATGCTCGAGCATGCTCTCGAGGCCAGGTATGTATCTCTGTCACGGGCATAGGGGATTTAAACTAACAGTCCCGCAGTCGCTTCAACTCGGCCCTCGCCGCCGCCCGCCGCAAGAACCTCGATGGCGTCTACGACCCCCACACCAACAGGATGCAGTACCCACAGAGCATGCAGCCGACGCACGCGCGCTGGGAGGCCGTCCACGACGACGTCGAAGCAGCCACTTCGTCCATGAGAACGCTCATGACGTCGGCGCACACCCCGTCGCACTCCGCCGACACCATCTTCCCGCCCGTGCCGGCCGTCGTGGCGCGCAACTTCCTGGTCGTCGACACGGTGTACGAGAGCGCGCCGCATTCGCACCTCGGGATCCCGGGCCCGGATGGGGAGGAGATGGACATTGGGTATAATGGGCTGAGCGGGGTGGGGGAGGAGATCAGGGAACTGTTGCCGGCGGAGTGCAGGAGGGCGTTTGAGGAGGCGGTGGAGAGGGAGAGGAGGTGGAAGGGGCGGTGGGGGACGGAGGAGCGGGATGGGGCGAGGAGGGCGCCGATTATTGATAAGGGGATGATTCTGTGATGCAGTTCTGCTTGTCTGTGCGGGGATTCGGCGTTGCTATTGGACGGCGTGCTTTGGTGGATTTTTTTTCGGAGTTTGGTGGCGGCATGGTGAGGGGGACGCGGTGATGGGACGGGATGGGGGAGGGGGGAGGCGTGTCGAGGCGTCATCGAGGATTCATAAGCAAGCCGCCTGCCCTGGCTATCTATGGCCTTACGGGCCTGCATCGCATGCGTACTCATACTCATACCCGGGAGAGGGAGGACAGATAGCACGATGTAGAAGTCCGTATGTATGTAGCAACAGAATCCGCAGCATGCAGCATTGCCTCGTTCTCCTCTGCGTGTAGACCGTGGGTGTGCACGGAGAGATCCATTGGAGATGGACGTGGTGGATGGGGTGTAGATGGGAACGGAATGGTTTGTGCATGGCGCCGTCACTCGTGGTGTGCTGTGTGCTGTGCATCGAGGAGGGGCTTGTGGAAGGCGCGGGGTAATGAAGGAAGAGAAAAGAAAAGGGGAGGGGGGGAGGGGGGTGGGATATTCGATCGATCGGTTCGCTTCGGGGGAGTTCTGGGTTCGTTGAATCGTCCATACCTGTTGACATATATGTATGAAAAAAAGAGAGATGCCTCGCTGGATTTGAATTTGATCGCGGAGCACCAGCTCAGCTGGTTAGGTGCGGTGTATTGGGATGGTTGGGATATGGATATTATTATGAAGATTTATTATTCATATAGAGAATATTATAATTTAAAGAGAGATGAGATATTTCCTGGGAAAATAAAAATACAAATATATTATATCTGTAAGAATAAGGATCTCCTACGTAGCCAAAGGAGCAGAGAAGCACAAGGACACGATCTACCTGTTCGTCTGTCCAAACCCGTTGTGTGTGGAATAAGACAGCGACGGGGAAATAGCCATCAGAGCAGGTCTGAGGTGACCCATCCCACCACCAGCGCCGATAGGGGTATCACGTGCCCGACATATGGTATCGATCAATATCTAGAACGAACTCAACACCACCTCCTCCATCCATCCCATATCGAACCTGCCTCCCCCGACCTTCTAGCCGCGAATCCGAAACCCCTTAAATACTCACGTGATTTTATCTTTCTAGCAACCGACTGGCTCGACAGACGCATCTATCCCACCCCCTCTCCTCTGTGGAAGGAGGAGATGGCGAGCTCTGCTCTGCTTGCTCTGATTCTAGACTTCACATACAGAGCCCGGGGTTGCCGCCACCTGACGGGCGCGCAATTGCTGGACGGCAAAGCCGACCTATGTATCTATGTATCTCACTGGGGCATGCATGTCCCGTGTCGGGTCGGTATGAGCGTCGGGGGGGTGAGGCGGCGGGGTCGCTCGCTCACCGTCCCCCCCCCCCCCCTCTGTTTAGGTGATGTGATGTGATGCATCTACTCTGCTCTGCTCTGCGCTGCTAACGTGCTGTCTCGAGGACCCGCTGATAGCCGTCGCCCCTCACTGGCACTCCCACAGGATCGTGGCCGGCGACTCGCCGTCCAGGGCTCTCATGTCGATGGCAAAGCATGTACGAGAACAGAAGAAGGCGAGGATGGATTACACCTCTCATTTTGGGGTTTCCTTCATATATAGCTAGCTAGTAAAAATGAAACTAAGATAAAAGTGTCGAGATAAGGAGCACTTACCATAATAGATAAAAATGAGAGGAACTTATATGTATAATTTACTTCTAATAAAAACGAGTTTGTATCCCTATTATACTTCAGTCCTGGAGAACGGCCCCGATCCTATCAAATTAGAATGAAGTCTGTATTAGCCTTATTAGAATCCGAATATTCTCGTCAGGAGGCAACGTGACGCCAAAAAGATCCTAATCTCGCTCTTAAGACCCCATATGCTCCTACGGAAGTACAGCGGTTATGTCTTCGATACTTGCTAGCTAGGGGGTTATCCAAAGCTTGCGCGTACAGAATACATTTACGAAGTGCCAGATTCGCAAGCTTCAGACGACTCGCCTTCACTTTCACTCGTGCCTCTTTCGCAAGCTGCTACGCAGTCTTGGGACTCTCAGAATGGCCCGTGGCCTCCTCAAACCCCAGTTACACGACGATATGCACCTCTTACAACTCGCTCTGATCGCATACGGATCAAAACTGCTCTTCTCTTTGGTCATAAACCTCAAGAGATACACTCAAAGCCAGGGTATACTCTCAGGCAGATTCAGCATGCTAAAGACCATAGAGATACCCCCCAACGAAATAAGTGATCGAGTCCCTTTTTGATTCTTGGTGGAGGAGATATCAAGCTGTAATTGACGCACAAGGAGGGAGAGTATAGCACCAATGACATTGGTTTGAGATATCGCAGACCAATTGTAGTAGTGTAAGCCGCACCACTGAATACACTGAGAATACAAATGTGTAACGAAAATGCTTGAGTTTACCATAAACACGATTGCACCAACTTATACCTGAACCTTTTCATAACTCAAAGGGATATTGAAAAGATTCTATTAAAGCGTGTTGTTCAAGAATAGGGTGAGATTACTTTCGGCTACGGAGACGCCGCGCTATGGGCTTCCTCCTCGGCAGTCCCATGCGTTCCTTTCTTTTCGTGCATCTCTCGACAAACATCAACCTCACATCATCAGATAACAATCTTGTTCCTCGACTTAAAACCCTTCGCGTTCCTGTTTCTCTACAAGTACGGCATGTCGACTCAAGCAAATCTCTACCGATGGCGGCAATTACGCTGCCCTACTTCGCACCAACGTCTGAACTTCCACAACCGCTTCCAACCAAGCAAGAAATACACAGTTCGACAGAACAATACATGGAGAGTGGTGGTCGCAGACTCGTTCGAATCGGACCTTACATGATTAAGCATGGCTCTGGCGTCAGCGTTGTTGAAGGAGAGAATATGCTGTTCGTTAGTCACGAAACAACAGTACCAGTGCCTCCAGTATATGCTATCTACACTGCTACGGAAACATCTAGCTATACCAACACTGAAGTAGAGTCCAATTACATTGTAATGGAATATCTCGAAGGCAAAACTTTGGAGTATGAGTGGGGGTTGTTAAGTGCACAACAAAAGGATGACATATCTGCCCAACTCCAGGAGCAGATGAATCAGCTACGGTCCATTCCTTCTCCGGGATATTATGGCAGCATAGGGAGACGCGGGCTGCTGGACTGCATGTTTTGGACCGGCAATGATGCATGTGCACCTCTAGATGGTCCCTTCGACACGGAGCATGCACTCAACGAGGCCATGCGCAGCAAGTTCAAATACAACAATTTATCGCCGGCGAAAGCGGAATTTTACCGACAAGCATTTCCTATTGTCCTACAAGGTCACGCACCTGTTTTTACGCACGGCGACTTTCAACGCAAGAATATCATAATCAAAAGGATACCTCCAGCAGATTCTGCTGATGCTTCAGCCCGAGTTCAACACTTAAATCTCGAGGATGACACCTTCGATATAACCATTATTGACTGGGAAAATGCTGGATGGTACCCAAGCTATTGGGAATCCACCATAGCATTATTTGCATGTGGCCGTTGGAGTGATGATTGGCATGTATGGGTCGGCAAGAGCTTGGAGCTGTTTTTCAACGAGTATGCGTGGATGCAGATGCTCCGCAACGAACTTTGGTCATAAGAATCCTCTTTGCAAATTTCCAAATTTCCAACATAAGACGACTTTCAAAACAATTTGCGTCACATTAGAGACTTGTGCCCAAGTTATCATCCAGTGAGATAGCTAGAAGAGGGACCCACGGGCGAACGATTTCTACTACGCACTATGCACAGCGCATAAATATATGCTAAAGGAGATACGACGAATAATTTGGCTTCTTTGGGCGCGCGGTTACTGGCGCGGCCATTCTTTGGACCTGCGAAACACCAACATATTCTTCGGATGACCGTTGCATGCACAAACCCAACAATTATATATCTGATCTGGAGTATAAAGTCCTCTCCTTTATTGCCGTTTAATCACTTGAACAATTATAACACTCCTCGCACTGCTATACTAGACAAAAAACAAAGCTCGCTCTCATTCATTCTATACTTGTTTTTCCGCATCGGCCTATTCAAATCACTATTCTTTCATCATCACTCCGAAATTAGTGTTGTCACTATGTCTTTCAATGTCTACCTCGTAGACTTTATGGGCATGCCAAGAAATCACCACGGCATTTTTGTTGAAACTCATGAGGATGGAGATAAAACTGGATATCTCTACCAAGTCACTGGCAACATCCAGACCGGAATGATACACGAGCACAAAAAGGCGAAACAACCGGAGATGTCCAACAGCTTCGGTGGTCTCAAACAACTCATCGGCACCGTCACCCCCAACAACTACGTTTATATACGCAGCGTCGTCAACGGCGTCCCTCCACCGAAAAAAACAATTCAACGGACCGAAGAAGATATATCCCAATGAGCCACTGAGACGTTGTCAGGAGTGGACCAATGAGGGAATTCAAGCTTTGATCGACCGTGGCATACTTCAAGCACGCAATTCCGGAAGCTCTTCCTCTAGTTCTTATTGGATTTATAGCACCCAATACCAGCGTTATTATCATACACACGAAGATGGAACAACAGAATGGGCTCCGGGAGCTAGTGGAACAGGATCCAACTCTAACTGCAATGCATCGCAGTCCTCTCGCAGTCGCCGCTAGAGGCGCCTCGCATACGAGTCTTGTAGAGCTCTGTCGCAAGAAGCTGGCTTCTTTGTGAAAACAAGTTGGTCGTTTGGTTTCGAGTTTTTGATTGCATTATGCTCCAAATTAAAAATTGTTGGAGATTTCGCATGTGATGGCTGCATTGAGAATAGACCTTATTAAAAAGAAGAAGAACAGGAAGCAAGAGAAAGATAGATAAGTATTAAAGCGAAGACAAAGCCCTGACTCTGATTTACTATAGATAAATGATCCTACTACTATTATCTTATTTCTACTCTTTATTCTAAACTACTATTTAATATAAATATGTAACTACAAGGTGAGTATCATGTTACCGTTACCACCTTCTAACCGTTAGCTAACCCATAACTCCTCATAACCCTCACTTATCCGTCTAGCGACCATTGTTTATCTCTGGGATACGCTGGTAAGGTATGTATTGGAATATTGCAGGATTGCAGGTTTGCAGAAGCGTGGGATGTCGCCGCAGCATGCTGAGGGGCACCTACATACATATGTACGTAGGTACTAGGCACAGTATCTGTCGGCCACGCTGGAATGGAGGCTGGGAGACACAAAACGAGGCAGGACAGATGGATGATGGATGATAAATGGCGGGTGGTGCGCTGTGCGCCGTGCTCATGGGCGGTCGACTGCACATACGGTACATACCCTGTGCATGCTCTATTATTATTATCTGTACTCTGCTCGGCCATGCTTGATGACTGCAGAAGCTGGATGCGGATGCAAGACTCGGCGTCTTGGTCGCGAGAGAGCTGTCACCTCCACCCGCCCCCATCTCCGTGGCCAGTCGCCACGCCAGCACTTCGTGTCGTACACATCTCCATCGGCCATCCGTACAGTGAGTGTGAGTGCATCCCCGTTTACGTGACAGCTCGCCGTGAGGGATCGTAGGTGTGTGGGATGGACCTGCGATGCAAGCCGCCATGCAATGCTGAGATTGAGGGGTTACTTAGAGCAGTGGGGTGGTGGAGGACGGTGACAGCTTCTGGCCGCTGGCCGGGCAGCGATATTGCTCCGGTGGTTGGGCTTCTAGAGGGTGGGTTTCTAAGGGATTGTGTCATCTGGGCTAATGATGTAGCTTAATGGTATGCAGCGGGTAGAGTCGTATACTGCGACTCTTAGAGGAGGGGAGAGGAGAGCTCTGGGGCTCGTCCTGCTGCAGTGCAGTGCAGTGCAGTGCAGTGGCTTCTTTTGGCGGTTGTAACGGCTTCGTGAGGGGCTGGGTAAGTGAGTGAAGAAGCGTAGAGTGCCTACATACCTAGACCCTACCAAGACCCTGCATCATGATCCCATCTGATCCGTAGCTCCTTGGTCGAACGTGGAGATGCGTGCTAGACAGAACAGAACATATCAGAACCCCACCCGGCGCAACCCACACGTTGGAACCTGCACCATCGCTGACGACGGTGTGACTCTGCGGCTAGAGATCCCTCGAGTGTCGACGGGAAGGGGGACGCTTGTGCGGTAGGGAGAGCAGAAAGCGGAGAATGGGATGAGAATGGGATGGATCTCCTCCGGCCGATTGCGCTGTCGACCAGCGAGCCAGTGGGTGCGAAGGGAGGGAGAAGGGAGAGGGGGAAGGGAGAAAAAGGAAGAAGAAGCAAAAAGGAACGAAAAGAATGAGGAGTCGAACTGCGGGATATCGAGCATGGATGCCTGGGTCATGATGGAGGGGTTGAGGTGAGATGAGGTGAGGTGAGGTGAGGTGAGGTGCAGCGGCTATCAAAGTATTCTTCATGGAATATAGAATGCAGAGAGAGCCCATACATGCATGTCTTTACAACACCCGAGCCAGCCGCCTCTCCTCGGCACAATATTAATCCCTCAACTCTCCCGCCCACCAGCACCACCAGCACAGCACTGCCCTGGCAACACTCTGTCGGATTCGTCAACAGCGAGGGAGCGGCTTTTCGACTTGTATGTACATATGTACAACGCACACCGGACGTCGAGTGAATACCTAGGTAGTTACATAATACTGTATGTATGGGAGTAGCAAATAATATATTATAACAGCGAGGGAGAAAGCAATTATGGATGTACATACATACATATCGCATCGCATTGCATGCATTTGCACGAGGCGTCGACGCGAGAGTGCAATATCAGAGGGCATGCGTCGGTGGATCGGGGAGAGATGAGGGATGGGGATGGGTGGATGGATGATGATTTGTTTTAAGACGGGCACTCAACTCATACCTGATGCAAGAGTACATACATACATAATACATACATATGGCCATCCATCCATCACCCTCGAATAAGGAATAAGGAATAAGGAATAACGGAGGAGAGGAGGCACGAGTCCGTGTAGTCTAGGAGTCTAGGAGTAGTATAGTATAGCAGTGCCTAGGCTGCAGAATACAGCCGCGGCTTCTAGATGCACTCTAATAGATTGATTACCAAGGGATCTTGGAACCTGCCTCTGGTAATATCATGGATTCATAGATCCGTAGATTCATGTACAGAGAGAGTGTCGGTCAAATGCTAAGCGACGCCGACTCTTCCTCGTGGTATTTACTCTACGAGCAATAATAATGATGATGATGATGATGATGATGATGATGATGATGTCTAATGTTTGATGACCACAACCATAACAAGGCTCATCTCATCTCGTTGTCATCGAGATGGAAATCCCAAGCAAGACGCCGCCGTTCGCGGACACCCGAGCCAGTAATAGCCAGGACGGTCTGATCCAGTCGAGTCCTCGCGCTATTCTCGTTGAAGCGCTAGGGTTGCCGCAATTTACCGATTACCAAGCTGCGAAATGAAGAATGAGGAATGGGGAATGAGGAAGAGAGAAGAGAGAAGAGAAGAGAGGGGAGAGGAATGGCGCGAGAATGCTAGGTGCCCAAAGTGGTCCCGTCCACTAGAGTACGAAGTAGTAACTACTCTACGCAGAATAGTAGTACTTGTACGTACACACGAAGACTACACGCATCGATGTACCTACAGTACCTTCCACGAGCTTCAACATCCAGCTCATATCTGAGTCGGAGCCAATCACAGGGGCAAAGGTCCTCGATGGTCATCATGATCTTCCATCTTCCCTTTCCCCTCATATATGTATGTAGGTATGTATGTACTTATGTGCAGTATCAAATCAACCTCTGACTCGATCGGAGTACATATCTCCTCAGACGGTCAAATCAACCTCTGACTCGATCGAAGTACATATCTCCTCAGACGGCCTGTGGTCGGTCGATAATAATAACCTGCACACGAGAGCCCTGAGGATCCCGGATGATGGGCCGTTCAGGCATCTGTGTCGTCTCCACTCTCGAACGTTCTCTGTGCTCATCTGAGCAAGTCCAAGGTGTACACTACTGTGCATCCTCCGTAGCGGCAAGGACTATTGGAGTGCGTGTACAGTAAGTACATACAGTAGGTACATACAGTAATACAGTACAGCACTGAGGCATCCGGCGCCGGTGCATCGGCTGAAGTCCGCCGTCTGTGGAAAAAAAGGGATTCCCTCGTTATTGGCGGGTGGCGGGTGATGAATATTAATGACTTCAACCCAATTCGACCTTTCGACCCTGTCATGCTGGAGATGTTCGTTCCATTTTTGCATCCTCATCAGAAATGGCGGGCCTAAGGACGGAGTTTACTATGAAGAGTACTAGCAGGAAGGTGATGGATTAATGTATGTATTTTGTATATATATATAATTATGTATAAATTACATATATGTATATTGTGTATTATATATATATATATAGTTATGTAGTAAAAATACATATCTACATACAACTTCTACCTCCTCCGTAAGATGAGAAATGGCTCGATCGACGAACCACAGCTCCTCCGTGATCCGTGCTGCACGACCTCCACATGCTCATTGACCATCCACCATCCACAACGGGTTGAGACACACACACACACACACACACACACATGTTTCATGGAGTACGTACACCCCCAACACATTGATGCACACACCAAGAACTCGAGGTTCTTCGTCCGTCACCTCTAAACTCACCCACCTGCCGAGTCGGACACACCTCGCTCCTTGCTGTATACACGCCTGCAGCTTCCACGACGAACGGTAGGGTACAAGAGAGTACAATCAGAGTACAAAGAGTACATATCTTGTACCCGTAGTAGAACTCTCTAAATCTCTATCCAGTACCCTCTAGTAGTATTTTGCTGCCTTCTTTCGTACGTACTCAATAGTCCTTCACATGTACTGCACCGCACCGCAACATCCTTCATCAACCGGCCAGTATTTCGCTCTTACGAATACAGTACGAAGTACTTCTTACTGCACCGAGCACCTGCCTGTCTTAGATCTTAGACTACTACTACCCTCCCCTCCCATCCCTTCAATCTTTATTTGCTTGGCACCTGATCTTGACCCGACCGACCTGCTCCGTCCCTTCTTTGACCTTGATCCTTTTTTTTTGCCTCCACAACCTCACTCATCCTTTTCCTTGCCCTCCCTCTAAACCTCGTCTCCGCTCATCGTCATCTCTGCAATCGTCGACGAATATTTTTTTTCGTGCGTGTCCAGTCGTCAACCCTCGTCTCCGTCACCCTTCCCTCACGACTTGCACGTTTATATATATTTTTTTCGTCTTCGGTTGCTCTGTTTGTCCTGTTGCGAACGAAGGTCGACCCAAGAGATATCCATCCCACGCATCCTCTTGACGTGCGTGCATGCACTGTTTCGGCCACTTCTCGGAATCCCGCAGACAGACACACATACATACTTCACCCATCCCCGTTATTGACCTGACAACCGAAGAAACACCTCGCGACCTTCAAATATCCGGACGCCCTTTCGACCCCAATACGTTCTGTAATTAACTTTACAGCCGCCTTCCTAGGTGTTTGGTCTGGCCTGGTCTGCCATCTTGGAGGAGTCAGCTCAGCAATCGTGTGGTCATCTGTCGCTTCAACACTGCCTCCGACCGCAGCACCGACACATCGACACATCGACACCCAAGCCATCTCAGACAATCTCGCGGCTTCGAATAGTACGATATACATCCAAGGCTCTCCTCTTTTCTACAGAGTGTTGTCGACGGCCCAGGGTTAGGGTTCAGGATCTGTTGTGTCGACTCGAATTTCCTTTCGCAGGCTCTGACGTTTGATTTTGATACACATCGAATTTCTCGCACCTCTCCAACAGCATTCCTCGCTCGACGCCTGTTAAGCGGTGCATTTCGACCTTCTCCGATTCCCAGATTCCCAAATTTCCAAGCACGGTCTCTTCTCCAATCTCGGCGTGAATACTTCCAGTCTGGTGAGCTTTTAGCTAAGTCTTGCCCTATCGATCTTCACGACATCTCAACATCTCATCTCGCACCAACAACAACAACATCCAAACAATCACAAGCAAGAGCAGATCTAGTCTGGTACTCTACATCACCTTTTACCAAGCGATCTACTACTCGCTCATACCTTACCAACACCTCATCCTACTTCAACCAAACACCTACGCATGTCGACGAGACAATAGAAGAAAGTTGTGTGCTTTGCTCTAGAAAGAGCCTCCGCTCTTGTCTCTCCGCCCTTCTAGAGTTGTGAAAGGACAGGTTCGTCCATCTGACCCATTCATCAACTTGCACCCGCTCAATACTGACTCGTCATTCAGATAGTGATCTATCATCCTTTCCTCTCTCAGCTTCTCTCTCCTCCTTCATCATGCCGAACTTCTACGCTCACCCACGAGCTGGGCTCATAACACCACCTGGCTCGGGTGCCATGTACGGATATCTCAATTCTGGCGCGGTCCAGTATAATCACAACAGCAGGAAGAATGGGTATGATGCTGTATCATACGCTGCCCCCGCACCTATGATGTATCAAGCTCCACCAATGCACTACAGCAACATGCCTACGGCTTCTGCGCCTGGCATCCAGAACTCGGCTTATGGACCGATCGCTGCTCCGATCTTGCCAGCACCGATCTCTGATCGTCATGCTGATGTCACCGCCGGTCAGAGCCAAGCTCAACGACATGAGCGCCGTGCCCAACAGCCAGCGGCAAAGCAAGAGAAGATCACTGGTGGTGTTGCTCAGGAACTCGATTATGAGATGGACCAGATGACCGACTACGTCTCAGACATGGCTCAATCAATGTATGCTCTCCTCTGTTCTCCTCATATCCGCCTTGCAGATATTGACATTGCACGAAGTGTTATGCCGGGCTCGAAGGTCTCACCGGCTTTCCGGAAGTTCGTCTCGGGCATTTTGTCGTCAACTCGCCTGCCAAGTTCGACGATCTTGCTCGGCTTGAACTATCTTGCTCGCAGAATGAGCATGCTCAACAATCCTACCCCTCGCAAGACAACCGATGGTCAGGTCTGGCGTATGCTGACCATTGCCCTCCTGCTCGGAAGCAAGTTCTTGGACGACAACACGTTCCAGAATCGATCATGGTCCGAGGTCAGCGGCATTGCTGTTTCCGAGTTGAACACGCTTGAGAAGGAGTGGCTGCAGGCAATCGACTGGAACCTCCATGTTGATCCTCTCACGGATTCTGATTTCCAGTCCTGGCTTGCTTCGTGGGCTAGCTGGAAGGAGAACAAGAACAAGCAGCGCAATGCTACCCTCGAGCGCCTGGCACCACTTGCACCAATCGACACGAACGTTCAGCGACACCAAGCTCAACGCAAGGCATATTCTCCAGGCTCTGCGTCGTATGGTTTCGCTCAACACGAGAGCCACGCGATTGCCAACTCATATCGTGTCCAGCCTCAACCTCGATACGAGCAACCCTCTTGGACTCAGGCCAGATCATCCCAAGAGTTGTCTCCACCATCTGCTCCCGAATCTGGTCCCACCACACCTGAGTGGATGATGCTTCCCAACTCCGGCTTGCCACCAGTCGATTGGTATGGCTACGATGCCTTCTATGCGAGAAGAAACCAGCAGTCGACTCACGTCTCGTATGCTCTTCCTCAAGCGGCTCCATACCAGACACCGTATCACGGTCATTACTCTCAGAATATCTGGGGTCATCACGCCGGATGCGGTTGTGGCTATTGCAGTCGTCCCAATGAGTCGTACTTCATGGCTCCTGGCTACGGACAGCAGACGGTCGTGGGCTAATTCTGTCGGCTCTGCCATTGACTTGCCCAGCGCACTGTTGAGGATATCAGTCTTCGAATTTCTGCTCGGCAATGGCTAGCTTTCAGTTCTCACACCAACACAACAAAAGTTCACTTACTGTTTTTCAGCGTCATTTTAAAGCGCGCATTACGTTTCAGCGTTTCAGAGATGTTCATTCTACCATTCGACTTCATCGGCACAAAAGCAACGCAGGATCTCGATAATAAGGGTCATCCGCATACCCTCAACGATCTAGAGTTGCGTTGCACCTCGGCCTTCCGGGTGGCTGCCTCGATCTTCATGATGTTTTCCTTCACCAAAAACCTTACTTGAGCATCGCAGGCGCATTAGATCTGCCTTTATTTCATTTGTCTCTTGTCACCAATCGCGCGTCACATATGGTGGACACACCGGGCATGGGTTTTGCTTTGCTATGGCGTTTCAGGGAGGAGTTTCTATACTTGCACCGCACCGTCCTCTAGACTTCTTTTTCGCCCACGGAGTATCGTTCGTTCTTGCGGGGAGGGAGTGGGTACTGTTATTGTAATTTTGCGAACAATCTTTCCGCACAGCTTTTCTGCTCCTAGCTCACCATCTATCCACTCCTCGGCTTTGGCTAGGGAAGAGTTTGTTGGATCGGAGGCGGGCTTTTGCATTGCGGGAGGGGAGGGGGGATTTTTCTTGTATTGATGTATATGGGGGGTATTGCGATGGGCCGAACCGGGGGTGGCTGATTTTGCACAAAACGGGAAGAGGGAAGGGGGGAAGCGGGAGGGGGAAACTGAAAGGAGAGGGTTTGATGAAAAAGCATATTTGACAGCGGAGGAGATTTGCATGGCTTGGCCTCGGCTTTGCTGGATACGACGTTTATGATGAGTTCACACAGATTTTTTTTTCCTACTTCTGACGCGCTGCCGCCGCCGCCGCCGCCGTCGAATAGACGGGTGGGACGGTTTTTTGGGTTCTTTGGCAGCTCTGGAGACGGGGGTGCAGGGGGGCCGGCATAGAGAGAAGAACAGAACAAGCATGGAGATCTTTGATGACTTCCACCTTATTTGATGAGCCCTGATCGTGATGACCTTGATGTGATGTGATGAGTGGAGTGGGCTTGCCATGAAGGGTAGAAGTAGGGTGTCTGATGGGTGAAACTTTTCTGCGTCCCGCGTTGCCGTGGAGGCGGGCGGGCGTGGTCGTCATGCTTGCAGTGGGCAGAAGGTCTTTTTGGGGTTGATTAGGTGCAGTCACGGGTCTGATGAATGAGCGTGCATGGGACTCGGAGTGTTGGCCGCTCGGCCAGGTACTTTCTGGATGGGGATGAGTGGACAGGATAAACCCGTAGGCTACAGCTCTTGATCTCGAGAGAGAGAGATGCGGACATTTCAGGTATCAATCAGAATAGGCGGATAAACAGGTTCCCTCCTCGTGCGGTTTGGAATGTCTCCGTCTTGAATAGGTAATGGATGCAGCAGCGTCGGTTGCGGTCTTTATGGCCTTTGGGGAGGGAGATCGGAGTATGTATGTATGTAAGTAGGTGTTCCGGAGGATGGCTTTTAAAGGAACCGCAAAGGGATATATTTTTTTTTTGTGAAAGAGGAATGACTGTATATACATGCCCAAAGCATAGCATTCTAGCCAAACAATATTTCATGAATCTTCTCCAGAACAGAGCATAATCGAAAGAAAATATGATAAAGTTTCTCCGAGTTCGACGCTCCAACTCCCCAAACGGCGCTAGTGCTCGCCCTCGCATACCACCCACGTCCTCTACCCTCCTCGCTTAGCAAACTTGGCGCGGCGCACACAACATTTGGCAAAACCTACATTTTCAGTGCCGACCGCTCCACCTCAGCGACAATTCCATCGACAATCCGCCCAGCAAACGTCTCAAGATGAAGTACATTCATTCCAACGAGACCCTTGAGGTGCCCGCGGGTGGTGAGTAACATTATCCTATTCTGAGAGAGCCGGCAGACTGCGATTCGGACGGAGATGGTGCTGCGATGCGTGTGCGGCCTCGAAAGGCAGGGAGGATGCGATGAGGATATGAGGGGAGAAGAGACGGCATGGGAGGGATGCGGGATACAGAGAATGGAGGACGAGGACGCACGCATTGCAGCAGGATCTTCGTGGACGGACGCAGGGCAGAGAGCGGCAGAGCAGAGCAGAGTTGAATCCAAGAGCCGGCGCTGACATGGCTTTCTTCTGCAGTCAAGGTTACCATCAAGTCGAGATTCGTCACAGTTGAGGGCCCAAGAGGTAAAGCCACCCTCCTCCCACCTTTGCACATCCTGCACTGCACGAACGAAAAACACCGAGACGCCCCCTTCCACCCACGCCGAACCACCAGCTCAGCCCGCGCAGACGTGGAACCACCGCTCTAACACCCCACAGGCAAGCTCACCAAGGACCTCAACCACATCGCCGTGAACTTCTCGCACCCCAAGAAGGACGTCATCAACATCGAGCTGCACCACGGCGCGCGCAAGAACGTCGCGACGCTGCGCACCGTGCGCACGCTGATCAACAACATGATCATCGGCGTGACCCGGGGCTTCAAGTACAAGATGCGCTACGTGTACGCCCATTTCCCCATCAACGTCAACGTCGAGCAGAACGCCGAGACCGGCCTGTACGAGGTCGAGATCCGCAACTTCATCGGCGAGAAGATCGTCCGCAGGGTCGTCATGCACGAGGGCGTCGAGGTCGAGGCCTCCAAGAACCAGAAGGACGAGCTGCAGCTGAGCGGCAACTCGCTCGAGAACGTCTCCCAGAGCGCCGCCGACATCCAGCAGATCTGCAGAGTGAGGAACAAGGATATCCGTAAGGTTCGTAGCCCCGTGATCGACGACGCCGACTGGAGTCACCCTGCTGCTGCTGCCCATGCTGACCTGTGCGAATGCAGTTCTTGGACGGTCTCTACGTCTCGGAGAAGGGCAACGTCATCGAGGAGGCCTAGACGCGAGGACGGGTTCGGGTTCGGTTTTACTTGATTGTTACTCGCGGGCAAGGAGCATTATTGCATCTCAGATAGCAGGGCAAGGTGCTCAATGGAAACTTGCAAAACATTCATGATCATGACCTAAGCAAGATACCTACCTCTCCGTCGTTGTCGTTGTCGTTGTCTTCGTGCTGCCGTGCTTCTGCTGTGTGATGTGGGTTCAGATGGGATAGGCTGATATCAAGACAACACAAAACAATACAACACAAAGCCGCGCAGCAGTCCTCACGAATTCCCCTATCTCAAGGGAAGTGCCATCACGTCACGTCGCTAACACACGTACTGCATCACTACACATGATGGCACGCTATAAGCCAAAAATCAAACAAGCTGTATCCAATTTTCTATCAATCCGATTCTATTCCCTAACCCGGATGCTCTCCGTCTCCCCTCCCCTCCCTTCCCCCCAAAGCGAGTGACATCCTCCCCTCCTTGCCTCCTTGCCCTCTATGACCCAGAACCAAAACAAACCAAACCAAAACAAAACAAAACAAAACAATCAACGAAAGTCCTAGCGAACGTGGGGTAATCGTGCAGAACAGAATGCATAGACGCAGACGGAGACGGAGAAGTAGGACATGACAGGACAGAAGAGAACTTCAGGATCGTAGCGTAACGATCGATAACAATAACAATAACAATAACAATAACAATAACAATAACAATACCAATAACAATACCAATAAGAATAACAATAACAATAAGGATAACAGCAATAGGTACCCATCCCATCCAATCCCTCAAGCCACGCAACAGCGCGCACCCAGAACGAATCGCCGCGCACCTACTTCCCCCACACAAAAGTCCTCGTCTTCCTCTCCGTCCCCTCAACCCGCGCCTCCGCCTCCGCCACCTCACCAAGATCCGCCCCCTCCACCGCATGAATCGCATCCGCCTGCCCCTCAGCTCTCGGGACCGCAGCCACCTCCACCTCCCTCACAACCACCGTCTGCGACCCACCCGTACTCCCCGTACTCCTCCTCCCCTTCCCCTTCCCCTTCTCCCCACCCCCCATCCCCATCCCCATCCCCATCCCCATCCCCATCCCCA